>Ga0265797_10000558_pt1 | contig 67617 bp, 55 predicted proteins | sample P2T30metagenome_FD_192433 | JGI IMG/M metagenome (GOLD analysis project Ga0265797, IMG submission 192433) | Plant litter microbial communities from East Loma Ridge, Irvine, California - P2 T30 | ecosystem: Environmental > Terrestrial > Plant litter > Unclassified | place: USA: California...
AGGGAGCTGACTATGCGAAGCCAAAAACGGGACGTCAACGATAGCGGACGAGGACGAACGACGGAGACTCAAGGCAGCGGCCTGAGTGTCGTGAAAGCGGCGAGCGATTTTACGCGTACGCGGCCGGCGAGATGATATATAATGATTACTTTTACGATACGTTACGAATATTTAGGAACTCGGAATAAATAATGATACTCTTTATCCATCTCGCCGTGATTGTGGATTGGATGGCGTTTCCACCAATTTCTCACCATTTTGGGTGCGGCCCGTGGCCAAAAATTGCCGAGTCAAGCCACATCTTCGTCCCACAGGTCCTTTTGTCTGAACCCACTTCCTCTTCCAGCCTATCTCCATCACCCCAAAGGGAATTCCATAAAGTCTATTTCGGCGCCGCGTAATAGCCTTGACTCTAAGAATACCAAAGACCATTTGTTGCTATAGGATAAGTGTAAGCCATGTCTCTCTTCTTGAGGTCCTCTGCAAGTTTCGCATCCGCGTGGTTTCTCTACCCCTGTCGCTTAAATCCGGTTTGCCTAAATTGAAGGCACATTGGCCTGCGTCATCGGTATACATTCGTTATCGATCATAACATCTTCTGGTGCGACTACAAATTGTTATTCTGGACCGGCCATCGCTCTTCAAAGGAAAACTATTCCACATCGCCACTGAGAAAAGATGCGTCCCTCCACATACACCGCCCTTCTGGCCTGGGCACCTTTCGTCTTCGCCCAAGATAACATCGCGCTCACATCTCCCAAGCGCGGCCTCTGCTACGTCAAAAGCGAAGATGCCAAAGACGACAAAACCTGGGATAACTCAGAGTCCGATTTGACGTGGTACTACAACTATGCGGTTTCTCCCATCAACGGCATCGACGACAAACTGCAATTCGTGCCCATGCTCTGGGACACTAAATCGGCAGGCGAAACCCCGGGGAGCTTTTACAAGACTGTGGAAGGGCTCAAGGACTCTGGACGGGAGATCAAGTACATTCTTGGCTTCAACGAGCCGGATGGCTGCAAAGATGGAGGGTCGTGTATCGATGCTGATACTGCTGCTGAAGCGTGGATCAATGAAGTCGAGCCGCTGAAGGATCTGGATATCAAGCTTGGTGCTCCGGCTGTTACTGGATCTCCGAGGGGGTTGGCGTGGTTGCAGGATTTTTATACGGCTTGTGATGGAGGGTGCACGACTGACTTCATGCCTGTACATTGGTACGGTAACTTCGAAGGTATGGCATCCTGGATTGGCCAGATCAACGAGACGTACCCAAACATGACGATGTGGGTGACGGAGTTTGGGTATCCGAACCAGGATTTGGAGACGACGGAGACGTTCTTTAACCAGAGCATCTCGTATCTGGACCGTCTTGAGTAAGTTGCTCCTCATGCATCCAGTAGTATTCCGATCATCATGCTGATAATATCCTAGCTATGTTACCCACTACTCGTGGTTCGGAGCTTTCCGTTCAGACGTCAGCAATGTCGGACCCAACAGCGCTCTTCTGAACAAGAAAGGCGAGCTCACCGACATGGGCGCGTACTACATGGGAGATCCTGCGACTGGCAACGTGCCCTCCAGCGCTTCTGGGCTTGCAGTGTTTGCTGGATGGTCGGTTTGCTTGGTGGCGGCGATGTTTTACAATTTTGCTTGAGCGCAATGGTTCAGATATGTTCATTATGAATTTCGGGGAATTAGCGAGGTCGTTAGAGGCGTTTTATACCCAGAATTGGGCCTTTGGGATAGACTTTGTATTTAGACAATTAAATATACATGTCTCATTTTTCGCGTAACACAAGCTCGCTTGACCGTTTTTAATGGTGAATTTGAACATCAGACGTGGGTACAAAGTTGACTTTCATTATACGTTCCCTGCACGAGTCTTTGGCAAATCCTTCTGGCATGGCGTACACCCACAATCATGCGCAGCTGGCACTGGATTGGAATCTCTCGCACGAGCTCCGTCAGGATCTAAGATCACAACAAGCTCCAGAAGAAGGTGTTGCAGACGTCTGATCCGATTGAATCCCGTGGAATCCCCGTGCTGCTGCTGCCTGACGATCTGGTAAATTCCACGCTCGATGTATCCGAACCAACCGCGGAAGACCTCGCTGTCATTCGTGATGCCCGGGCTCTGGCTCATGCCTTTTTCTCCACTGTCGTGATCCGCTCTGCGTTCGTTGGTAGCCCCAATCCTATGGCCTGCTTTCCACTTGCGTGTGAACTCCGCATAGCCCATGCAAAACAGCTCCGTGCTGCCCTCAGCATTCGGCGAAGATACAGTCATCAGCTCACCAATCGCAAGCTGATGGCCCTTCCACAGCATGAAAGGCTCTTCAGCCGGACCCCATTTGTCTGTGTTGAGACAGTTCTGAATTCTTCCAAGCAAGTCCACCAGTCGCTTGTTATGCCCGCGCTCCTCTGTGGCAAAACATGCGAATTGAGCTTGCTGCCTTAGGATATGAGTCCAGCAGAGATATTGGCCGAACAGGAAAGCGGTGTAGATTATCAGGCAATCTTGGTAATCCGAAGAGCCGTGTAAGAATGTGAGGACGTTGTTCTCGGTTATGTTATATATTCTTGATTGGAGATCTTGTGCAGCTAAAGGTGATGCGTTGTAAATATTTAGACTGTGCGGCATAAGTGTTTACAACAAGCTTCCGCACTCACCTAGCAGTAATGGATCGCGATATTTACGTAGAAGACGCTCTGTCTCGCGGCGTGCTTTTCGCTCTTCTGAGTAGATCTGAAGGACACCGGTGGCGACTGCCACACCCATCGCGGTCACGAGGCTGATGACCGAGACTGTTATAGAGGCTACGTCGACCATGGTGGATGTCTTGAAAGAATTCGATCACTATTTTCTGGTGTTTATGATTCTTGTGGTGCTTTTACAGGATCCCAGACCAGCAGTGGATCTTTTGCGTGCTTTGGCGAAATGTTCGTGCTCAGCTGCGTTTCGTCTCATGTGTGGTGCGTGTGCCGCTTGCACTAATGCATCTCAGCCGCAAAATGGGTGGCGACAACGCCGCACCACTGAGGAGATAACAATGTTTTTGAAGCTTGTGAGCTGATGCTTGACATTTTGTCCATATTAAGGAGTGTTTCTGCTACTAAGAATGTGTGATCATCTCTGGATGGTATGTGTGGGTGTCTTAATCTCTGTCGTCAATCGTAGACGCTAGTCACCATTGAGAGCGAGCTTCCATTTCCGCAGCAATGGGGCTAGTTTAATGAGTTTCGCCCTCAATTAAGAAAACGTCTGCCACAGAGAGCGCACAAATAAGACAGATTTTTGTCGATGGCAAAAGATACGATCGGGTGTCACAAGAGGCTGGGTCAGCCGCACGAATGCTTGATGCTTGATGATGCTTGGCATGGCTCAGGGGCGGCGCATCTCGCTGCGCACGTAAAAGTGTTGGTACACACAACTCGCGACATCAACATTTTGGTGCACTGTTTGTCAATACAATAGAAATTCGACTTGTTGTAGGGTACTTGTCCTGGCCTTACGGTGCATCTACGCTGTCACAGCGGCTTCGCCTGCGTCAAGACGAGCCTGCCGCGTTGGACTTCAGCAGGAACTTAAGGTATGATGCTCTCGTATACCTATTATCTTCATTAGAAAATGATTTTTTCTGTTGGGCCATTACTTCTGACTTGTGGCAGAGCCAAGGGGCATGAGACATCGAAAATCAACGAGTTCGTGGAGCCATCTGCTACGGCGTGTGGCTGTCTCCATCGCCATAGCGCACGATTCTGGAACTGGAACAAACGGCACAAACTGCGAGACTGACGCAACTCACCTTCGTCACCAGCATCTTCGGCATGGTTGTGAAGGGCGTCGAGCGATTCCCTGCCCCTTCTCCAGGCTGTCTTCTCAACCTTACTTGTTGTCGCGGTGGCTACTGCCGCCAACTTCGGATGCTGTGAGCTGACGTATATGCTCAGAAGGCGAGCTGAACGTTTCATCACTAGAAGTCGACCAATATTACAACCTTGCGCCGATGTCCACCCGATCAAAGACAATTTTGAACCCTCCGGAGGTCAAGTCGCGCGGTGACGTGACGTCGCTGCAGCCTCGAAAATATGCCTCAATGGCCCTGGAGCACACCACGACAACGAGAACAGTAAAAGCCGCTGGGGAGTTTGTTGCAAACTCTCTCACCTGAAGGTCGCTTTAGATCTCTGCTCGGCAAACCCCGTTACTTGATACATACTTGGTCTCATGTTCCTTAGAGAAGCTATTACAAGCATTCGAGCTGTATCGCCTATCCTGAGTCAAATGGAACTCAGCACTAAGAATGGATCGTTCATTGCGACCTTCCGACTTCCGACAATCAACACAAATACTCTACAACCAAGCAAGTGGCGTCATTGATAATCTTGAATCACGAGCAACACGACCAGACCAGCTGCCGGCGGCGGTCATACGTAGAAGATGCAGTCGGAAGACGTGGAAGGATTCGTACAGCTGCCGGCCGCGGGCTAAATGGTCTTCAGCCCCGACGTCGAGTCACTTAGAGAAGCGCCTCTTCATGCACTGTACCTCAGTGCATGAAGAGGCGTCTCCCATGGGGTGGCTCACAACTCCGCGCATTATCCCAATTGGGGCAGCCGGGAGCTGCGACGATCAAGCTGTATGCACGCTGCCGTCAGAGACCCGAACTTTTGAGTGTAACTTTTCCCATCACATTGTCGTTCTGGAATGTTTCGCCCGCTCCTCGATCTGCTTGTTGAGGAAGCGAGAGGACAGCGTGTGTCGTAATACACGTTGGCTTACCCAGAGGCAGCCAACGGAGGGAGAAGGTCTAATGGACACCGCTCAAAGCGTCCATCGACATGGCAAGCAGCAGTGAGGTCCGAGCGGACTCTGAGTCTTTCTGGCGAGCGGGCGTACGCATTCGCAATTTAGACTTCAACCCTGCAGTAGGTTATAGATCAACGTCATGGTCAAGGTTCTTGCGTCAACCTTTCGGTGCCAGTATCCGAGTAACGTTGCGAAGGGTTGCCATTTGGAGAAGATCCACTTGCAATAACACCGTCTCAGGCTGCTACGTACGATTCATTCGACTTGTTTCGACACTGTCGAACACGCTCTGGTGCACAGGTTGCGCACGAATTCACAGCACGCGATGCGCGTGGCAGCAGATCCCGCCGTGATAGGCGATCCCATCGTTAGACCCTTCCTATAGTGGCAGCCATGGCGCTGATCAAAAGCTTGTCAAAGGCTTCGCTCAGCTTGGTAGACATATCGTCGTGCTTGTCCGCTTGCGACGAAGCTTCGACCCCATAGCCGCACGCCACAAGTGAGCCACTTACAAGCTGCTACCACTCTGATTTGGAGGTAAATATGCGCCACATCACTGGACAACTCGAAGGTTACAGCGCTCTAGTAACTAAATTCCGTGAAGCTTTCTTCTAGTTGGGTCCCGACCAGCAACAAACGAGATCTGTATCTCAAGATTTTCTCGAAGCTACACGTGGAGGCCATCATGATCGGCCGAAGGACGCTGAACACCATCGTGGTCAACACGTGCGAACAGACAATTGAATTTGATCTGCAGACTTGTCAACATCCTGCAAACTCCCGTCAATATATCAACCTTCTTCGATGGTCAACGGCACATGCCACGTTATCCACTTCTATGCAAATATGGTATGGTGGTGCTGTATACGAGGAAGTTACCGGAGCACTGGCGTCATTTTGAGAGTTTCTTTGCCTACTCCGTGAGTATACCATCAATACACGTGCTGCGAGCTAACGTCGGTGGCTTCTCAAAGCTACCGAGAGCATACGTGTGTGGCCTTGACTTCGACACGTTTGAGTCGTTGCTACTCGAGCATGACGACCATCACCGCGCCGGTTTGCCTATATAAACCACTGGTCCGACCTGGAAAAACAGAACATCATCAGCATCAACATCAGCACATCACAACAAACACCAGCACAGTCAAAAGACCAACAGCAGCAAGGACACTTCCTCCTGCAACTTGCACACCTTCTTCCATCACTTTCAACGATCCAAACCCAAGCTACCAATCCACTCGATAGTCGAAGATGTTCTTTAACGCAAAGGTCGCATCTGCCATCCTGCTCTTCACCAGCGGGGTCCTTGCTGCTCCCGTTCCCCAGCTTGCTGGTGAAGGTGCTGCCGCCAACTCCATCCTCTCTGGCACCGATAATGCCGTTGGGTATGGTGTTGAGGAGTATGTCTTACTCTCGCGCTCTCCCTGCATACACAGCTCAAGAAAAAAACTTACTGACCTGAAATTTGTAGTGCACTCGACAACACCGCCAACTTGATCACCAGTACCAAGGCAGGCGTCCCAGCAACTCCAGCTGTTCCGAAAGTCCGTCGTCAGCTGGCTGGCGAAGGTGCCGCTGCCGACTCTATCCTCACCGACACTGACAATGGTACGTGACCGAAGGGTGAAGCCCAACATGATTTCTGAGGCATTATGCTGACCTGAAGCCTCCCAGGAGTTGGCTATGGCACTGAAGATGCACTCGACAACACTGCCAATCTGATCACGAGCATCAAGGGTGGCTCTACCGGATCTACCGGTGGCTCTTCTGGCTCACCCCCACCTCCACCACCACCCGGCCCTAAGTTCCGCCGCCAGGGTGACAAGATCTCGAACGGTGTTGGCGCTGTCGGCAATGCCTTGGGCGTTGGTGTCGTGACCAACCCGGTCCAGGCTGCTGGCGATTCTGCCGACGGCAGTCTGACCAGCGCTGCGGCCAACGCAGGCGCCTCTATCGGCAGCTCCGAAGAGACCACTCTGGAGGGCATTGGATCCGCGGTTCCCAAGTTCCGCCGCCAGGGTGACAAGATATCGAACGGAGTTGGTGCTGTCGGCAATGCCTTGGGTGTTGGTGCGGTCACCGATCCGATCCAGGCTGCTGGTGATAATGCCGATGGCGCTCTGACTAGCGCTGCAGCCAATGCAGGTGCTTCTATCGGCAGCTCTGAAGAGACCACTCTGGAGGGCATCGGTTCCGCTGTTCCGAAGTAGGTGCTTCTTGTATGGATCTGGCTGTGGCTTCTGGTCTCTGTGTTGGATTTGCGATGCTGCTAATGGTTTATGATGGGATGAGTTTTTATTGCCAGCGTCGGTTACGATCAGCGTCTGTTTCTTTGAGCGTCTAGTTCGATGAGCGTTTCGTTTTTTGCCTTTAAAATAATGAGTGCTTAGTTATTGTACGAGCAATTTCCCTACAACTCTACGCTTGGCCACTTCAAGCCATATCTCAGTGGCAGGCATTTTGTAAGCACAGTCTATTTTTAAGAGTATCAGCATATCAGTGTTGCATTGTCACGGAGATTTCAAACTGTCTCTCGATGGCAAACATGATCTTAGCAGATTCGACATCCGATAGCATCAGCATAGCGGCATTGCACTATTGCAGAGACACACTGAGAACGGTCTGTTGCTGGCTCCGATACCTTGGCCCTCTTTGCTGTGCCTGTATGTGCCGAGCCTCTTGAGGATAATGTTTGCTTGTTCCGTTTCCCATGCACACTGTCTCGCTGTGCTTACACCCGGGATCTTGTGTGACCATCATGTGTTGTTGAGATCGTTGCTGAACACTAGCTTTGAGTGCTTCAATACTTGCCTGTGGTTGTCCAGTACTGCGAGTGGGACTGTAGGTCGATTCACACGTGTGGTTTCACAAGGCGAGAGGCTGGTATAGCCTTGTGCACATGTATGTCTCAGGCACCCAGCTGCCGCAGAGCCGCTCATGGTACCAAGCCTGCGCTCACAGCGCTTATCTCGACATCTCCGGTTCTCCGGAAAGGGCCTTTTCTTATCTTGCGAACAACCTTATATAGATATGGACCTCACTTGCTCTATTTCGACCTCACTTGATGCTCTGACCGTACCACTGCCATCTAACATGTTTCCCACAACACCAGGTGGTCATCAGACCCAAACGATGCGTGGAAAAATGCTCAACCTGGACCCTCAATTCCCTTTAATTCTTACGTACTGGTTTCGGCAATAAGCTTTGATCCCCAAGCGGAGGCGAAAGCACGCGGGCAACTGGAACAAGTGGCTTATGAATCCAACGGTACGATCGTGGAATAGCAGAGGCGACCAAGCCTTCTCTGGTTGAAGATATTGAGAAGAACAGCGAAAGTCGGGTGGTCAGATCCAACGTCATCGCTCGATGTTCGACGTGGTCTTCTCGCTCTTTCTGCACCAGAAATGCCAGTACAAAAGGCACGCACGCAGCAATGGAAGGTGAGCAAACGCCAGGGTGGCTGCTGCCGATGCCGAGGAGTTGCCCAAAAATGACGGCAGATCTGTCGCGCGTGAGGCGACCAAGCGCTGCAACCACAGACAAGGCGTCATCTAACTAGACGATTTGGAACGGAGCTGTAGCGGAATTGTATGGCACTTTGCCAGGCTGATGGATCGCCCTGACGAGGTACCTTCACCGCAATAGCCTACCTCGGTGTTGTCACAGGCAAGTGCTACTTCTTTATTCAATCCCCTACGTCTCTGCGCGTAAAGCCCTCTGCACAGCTAGACGGAGAACACAACCACATCCAGGGATAGTCACAATCATGCCGTCCAAAATGGCTTCAGAACTGCTGGACTTCGACATGGACCGCTATCTAAATCCATGGCTACCTCATAACCGCGTGGGATATCTGCCAGCGCCCATATCACGATTCCTCGGATACCGAAAAGACACATACAAAGAGCCACCAGCACTGGTCCAATGGTTTTCAGCTTTCGTTGGCGCTTTCATTGGCATCCTGCTGATCGGCGCGATATTCAAGTACGCCCCTGGGATTACCGACAAGCACCCTCCGGTGATTGTTGCATCACTGGGTGCCAGCGCGATTTTGGACTACAGCGCCATACGCTCGCCAGTCGCGCAGCCACGCAACTCCGTACTTGGACAAGGTCTCAGCGCTATCGTTGGAGTGGCGATTGCAAAGCTGTTCATGCTTAATTCCAACTTTAATGATATCCAATGGATTGCCGGTGCCGTGGCATGCGCGTGTGCTTCGCTCGTCATGTGCATGACCAACACCGTTCATCCACCAGGCGGCGCTACCGCCGTGATTGCCACCACTCAGGCGAATGTCATCTCCATGGGCTGGTGGTATGTTCCGATCACTATACTCGGCGCGGTGGTCATGCTCATCGTGGCGCTGCTATGGAACAACGTGCTGCGCCAGTTCCCAGTGTTCTGGTGGACTCCTGGGCCAGTGGGAAGCAAATTGAGCAAGCCGAAGGAAGAAATCGAGAAGGATGTCGAAAAGAAGGCTGGCAGACAAGACTCTGACACTAGCAGGTAAGCAATACATCACATCGTGACGAATTTGATCAGGTTGCTGACATAGCATTACAGCCAGAGCACACTGCATCAGCAGACAAGTCACACATCTACCGTGGCTGACAAGCCTGATACGGAGCAAATCACTATTACCGCAACCGGGATACATATACCATCTCATATGAGGCTGTCGCCGCAGGAAAAGGCTATTCTTGCACAGTTTCAGGGACGCATGCACAAAGCTTGAGAGATCGCTTTGCCGGACTCTGTCATAATGCTCATAGATAGATTAAAAGTCCGCCAGCCCAGATATTCCAGTCTTTCGCAGTGCACATTTGTCAAATGTGGTTCAGCAGTGCTCCCTTTCGTGATGCGCCAAACTAGTCTCGATGTGGAACATGCGGTCACTCGCACACATATGCAGTTCATGTATTCTCACTAGGTCTGTAGAGATTACGTTGGGCTCTGTATCGTCCACACAGTATTCCATATAAAATTCATTATCATGATATCCTCATGCAAGTCAGTCCTTTGCCGCTCTCCGAGCTACTCGAACCACTGGCTATATACAGCGCGAAAAAGCAGTTATGTTCTTGCTTCGGCCCTGCAGTCTAGACCTTGTTCGTAGACTTCAGGTATTCCTGACGGAAAGGGTTGCTGTCGGTTGATTCGTCATCACGCTTCAGCGGCGTCCACTTCGGGTCCTCCTTGAAGAGACGCATGGCCTTGGTGTACTGCACGCAATCTGTTAGTCCAACGTTCGTCAAGCTAGACTACAAGAAGCGAGAAAACTCACGTTCTGGTCATCCGTAGTGAAACGGTGATAGATGCCCGCAGGCATGATCATGAGATCACCCTTCTCAAGCCTCAGGCGCACCCAATCATCATCCTTGCTCCTGACATCAAAGTATCCTCCACCAGCCAGAATGTAGCGGATCTCTTCGTCCTCGTGCAAGTGCTCGTGGAAGAAAGTCTTCACCTTCTCCTCGTAGCCGGGGAGCAGCTCGGGCGAAATCTCAATCTCGTCGCGGTTCTTGTAGTTGCGCTCGGAAGCGATCTTGTTGACGCTGTCCAGGTCATCGGGAAGGTAGTAGTATGTTACGCCGAGAGCGGAAAGGTATTCTGGGTCCACTGGACGCCCAGAATCGTGCGGGAGGCGCTGGTCACCCTGTTGCGCTTGGTGTTAGTGAATCGCGAAATTGCGCTGTTGGGTTGGGGAGGAAGCAGGTACCGGCAAGTTGTCGAACCAGTAGGCTTTCATTTTGATGTGTATGTGGCTTTGGGGTGAAAAGTATGGGTAGTTTGTGACGGTGGTTGTCGCAAAGGAAGCATACTGTGCCAGTGGGAAACATTTGTTTGGAGCTGACCATCACGTCATCCGTCTTCAGAAAGCACGTGCGTGGGATTCGTCTCACATTCGCCCTGGGTTATTGCACCCCTCTTCTACATCTACGTCGAGCATTTCCAACGTCGTTTGAGAATAGCGATTGACACAGTGATAGCCTTGATGGGTTCATGGATAGATACCCTCTCGAGTACCTTCCTCCATACGATCGGCTAAGTTAGCGACAGACTACAGGGCTGAGGCGTCGGCTGTCGACCATGTCTGTACTGCAATCACAGATAGGGCGTCGCCGAGCCCACTTGGCACCTACTTTACGAGGTTTGGTTTGTAAGGCTGTTCTACTACATAAAACGATTTGTTCTGTAGCATCGGCTGTGTGGAACGAATTCTATATCTTACGATCATACACGAACAATTTACAGTCTTGTGCTTAGGACAACCACGTGAACATCGCGACCATGGCATCCACCCCATATCAGCCTTATGCCTCCTCTCACATCGATCCTCAAGGTCCTGGGGACTCCCGACCTACAGCACAGCAGATACTTGAAGACTGTAACGCTATCGGCAATTGGACCAACAAGTCTATATTGGTTACGGGCGCTTCTTCAGGGCTTGGTATCACCACAGCAGCAGCGTTGTACAGAACTGGAGCCCAGCTGTATCTCACAACCCGGGACATACCCAAAATGGAACGAGTCATCGACGACATCGTTGCTGAACAGAGTTCGACTGCACCAAATTCCTTCCCACGACCAAGGTCGGTCGAAATGCACATGGACTCGTTCGCGAGTATACGCGAAGCAGCCAGAACCGTGAGGTCCCAGACTCAAACGCTGAATACCATCATATGCAATGCTGGCGTAATGTTCGTGCCTCACGAGCCGACCAAAGATGGCTTCGAAGCTCATCTCGGGGTCAACCATCTTGCCCACTTCTTGCTTTTCCAGGAGCTCAAACCACTCCTCATCTCGGGAGCAACACAATCGAAGTCTCTTTCACGAGTCATTTGCGTGAGCTCATCTGGACACCGTTTCTCGGGGATCAATTTCGACGACATCAATTTCGACCGAAGCAACTATGACCCTGTCGTCGCCTACGGTCAAAGCAAAACAGCAAACATTTACATGGCGTCGGCATTGTCACGACTCCACAAATCGGACGGAATCATAGGCTTGTCGCTACACCCAGGTGTGATCATGGAAACGGATGTACGCCGATACATGTCGGAAGAAGCAGTTGCGAATTTGCATAGCCAGACAGACTTTCGGCAGGTGAAGAGCGCCGAGCAAGGTGTTGCAACGACAGTGTGGGCTGCTGTCAGTCCATACTTCGAAGACGTTACCCGGAGTGGACGTTACTTGTCAGATGTCGGAGAGTGCTCGCCTATGGATCCTAACATGGAGCGTGCAGTGGGTGCATCCGGTTACGCTGCACATGCGTACGATGAAGCGAAGGCCGACAGACTTTGGGCATGGAGTTGCAAAGCAGTGGGTAGCCCAGGTGGGATGTAGCTTTGATGTCGCATTGGTGGCACGGATTGTGTCGACACATAAAGTCCTGACCTAAGCGGCTCTGTTCACAAAGCAAGTGCAAATTCATCACTTTAGCTAGTCACATCGAACTCACTATGAAGATGTTAGTGTTGCCTCCACCAGCCCCTAAACCAGATTGAGCTCAGCCGAGACGCATGTCTGATAGCACGAGCGGACTAGATGTAGGTCAGAACCTTGACGAAGATCATGCAAATGTGCTACAAGCATATAGGGCTGTGCAACCTGCATAACCGTTTGCATGTACACACACTTTCACCGTACATAGAGCCGGAACTGCCGCCGAGGTCCGCTCGTCTGAAGGATGCACATGTGGCCGCTAGCGATAATTGCCTGCATAGCAGCGAACGTGTGCGCGTGGCGCTAAGTAATGCGCAATTGAAGATGTCATGTTGACTCGACGCTGACACGGTCCAGCAGAGTGCCTCGAACGGATCAGGGAGTGAAAATGCGAGGCCGGGGAGGGAGTGTTTCTCTCCGCAAAAGGCAGAGTGCGGTCGTGCACTCTAACGGGCGATCGTGGGAGAATGCTCTATCGGACTATGGCATTCAGACAGTGTGACGAAATGGTGTATGCGCGGATTGCATTGCATAGGTGTGAACCGCAGTTCTTCAAGACAACAGACAGGAGACCCAAGAAGCCGCCGGGTGCCGAATGGTTGCCGCCAATGGCATTGTCCAAAAATGTCTTGGGTGTGTGGTCGGAAGTGCAGGCGTGTGGCTGGCGGTCTAAGATATTCTCCCAACCTCTCGCTCGCGTAGGCGCAAGCGGGCGGTATTCGTACGTCAACGCCAGGTACGCGCGCCTTCAACTCGCCCTCTTCCTCTCTCGATCCCCGTACTGCTGCTCTGTTGCAATACTCCACTCCTTGTACTATTCTTCTTCCTTTACTCTGCCACAAATACTGTATATACTCACCCACAGGCCGCCGACATAACAACCACCATCTTTCAGCCCCAGCAGCGCCAACATTACCCCACTCTGACGTGCCCTCCACAGCAACGTGCCGCCGACACGCCATCGTACAGCGCATCCAGGTACTTCCGCGAGTTTGCCGGTTTCGCGCGTTACACCAAGCTCCAGACGAAAAGACCACGCGATTGATATCGCTTCATCTGCTGTTAGGCGTTAATATCGAGCGTACCACCATCGACTACCACCATCGATTACCACCATCGACTACCACCATCGACTACCACCATCGCGCCTCACATGGCGCCTCTACCACCCTCCATTCGGAGCGTCAGCGCATCAGACACTCGTATCTTGGACGCCAGGCAACCGTTCACGCCGGATGCTCAAGCTCTGACGATAGACACAAACGAGAACTTTGCGCGCTCATTACTGGAACCGCGGCAACAAGGTGGCATCGTCCCAATTCCCACAGTCTACCAAGGCCTTGACTCGGGTCCTGCACCAGGCGCAGTCGTCGGAATCGTCCTAGGTTCGGTGCTAGGCTTCATCTTCCTCATCTGGCTGCTCTGGATCCTGTCCAATGGTAGCTCGTTCATCCGCACAAACCGAGACGAGGAAGAAGAAGTCGTGGTATCGAGACATCGCAACACCCGCTCGTCAGATCGCCGCCGCTCACACCGGACGGAGATGTCACAAAAGGGTGGCCGCTCGCCGCGACGCGATCGAGTCTACCGCCAGGAGCGCATCACCCGTGATTTCCCGGCACCTGCGCGCTCGCCCGGCGTCAGCCGGGTACGAGGCGAGACGATCTTCGTGGATGAGTCGAGGACGGAACGCCGAGTGGATGGCGACGATATCGTCGAAGTGATAGAGGAACACAGTAGCGTTGGTGGTGGCGAACCACCACGCAGGAAGAGCAAGCGAGCCAGCAGTGGCTACAGGTCAGTCTCTAATTACCCACCACCCTCGCCCCAGCCGCCGGGTGGCTTCCGCACGGTCGATCCGGATCTTTACGCTGGAGGCAATTATCCGCAGCGGAGCGTGAGATGAGTTCGAGGTCTTGTCGAGAGTTGCAGAAGAAAAAGCAAAAACAATGTGAGGATGACCCAGAAAAAAACAAGACACATACACACTCCATCTGCATCCGATCGGACTCTTCATCGTCTTACCATCACGCCAATATCACATGAGTGGAACAAAAAAGACTCCAATTCTGACATCTTGCTTTTTTCTCTGCGTAGTAGACGTTGATCTATCCTACTAAACATTGACAACTCGTCTCTCTGACTGCCGGCGAGCCCGCAAGTGGAAGGAGCACAGCCCGATCTGTGATTCTTTCCAGGCTGGCTGGACAGTCCACCTCATTCTGCTCCTTGCCTCTGGTCTTTGGCGGATCCTTCGGAACTAGCTACCGGCGGCTACCTCACTCACCCAATCACTCAAGTGACAACTTTTGGTGCACGAGAGCTTACACGCGAAACACGCAGGCGCGGCGAATATTCTGACATCTGATGTGACAAGACCTCGCATGATGGCGTACGGAAACTCACCACTTGCCGGAATGCAACGCTCACAAGTGGACAAGGAGGAAGACATGATGGTGAGGATCATCCGGTCCACTTGCTTACACGGCTCGGAACTGCGCGGGAGGACAGTACACAAGCGCAGGGCGCTGGTGGGCTCTACCATGGGCTCGCAACACTCTTTCTTTTCGTCTCGCTAATGTTTTTTTCCTGGCGCCGACAGGCGTTCGCAGGAGGTATGGGTTTGGGGGATCAAGGCAACAAGAGTAGGGAGCAGAACAGCGATGGTCGGTCCTCCAGGACTGAGATCTGGGTGGGATTCCTGTCGCTGCTGCCCGCTCTTTCTTCTTTATGTTTTTGGGACCATTGGAAGGCAATATACCCGTGTGTCGCGCGTTTGATTTTTTTTTTGGGAGGGTTTCGCTTCTCGCACATGCTTTTATGGTATCTGTTATTTCTTTCTATATAATCTTATGAAATCGAAGATTTCTTGAGCTCACAACGGCTGTATCTTCTACCACTTCTTCCATATTCACTCTTAGCTGAGCAACACTCTAATCTCCCCACTCGTCCTCGGGAAGACTTCCCTCAATAACACAGCGTCCTCGGCATCCTCATCGACGCCTTCATCGCCTACCAACACCCGCTCTTCAACCTCCTCAAACACTTCGCAGAAACGCTCGGATGCACTTTCCACCACGCTGCGCACGATGTTCTGGTCCTGCAGCTGCGCGAGGAACGCTCGCGCGTCTTCCGTGGCGGCGGGCAGGAAAGCGTCGAGTTTGCGCGCGGCGGCGGCGAGAGTCTCGATGCTGTTTGTGCCGGTAGTACGGAAATCGTGGATGGGTAAGAGCGGGGCGAGACCGGAAGTGTTGAGCAGGAAAGTGTAGGTTGCTTCGCGTAGAGTGGCAGTGTGGGTTTCGATTTCGGTGCGGAGAGTTGCTGATTGCCCTGCTGTGAAGTGGAAGGGTTTGAGAGTCGCTAGGGTGGCGAGGGAGCAGTTTAGGAGGAAGATCTGCGCGTGGGGAGTTTGCAGTGTGCGGGCTAGTGAGGCGCAGCCGGCGAGGTAAGGGTGTAGAGCTTCTTGGAGGATTGGGGCGAAGGCTTCTTCTTCTGAGGTGGTTGTGTGGGAAGTTGAGAAGGACGACATGAGGAGCTGCAGGGTTGCAAGGGCGTCGGTCAGGAAGTCGGGCGGTGCAAGGTCAGACGGCGAGATGGGGTGGGTCGAGGTTTGGAGCGAGGCGAGGTGGTCGCGGGTTGAGGTTTTGAAGGCTCGCAATGCGGTGTCGGCGAGTGGCGAAAGTATTGCAAGAAGAGCAGATGTAGGCGACAGCAAGGAGCTGAAGATGGAGGTGTAGAAGGTGAGGAGATTGGAAATGCGGTACGCCAGAGTAGCATCCTGGTGGGACTGCACGACTTGCTCGACACGCTGCTTTAGCTGACGGAATACGCCGGCCAAGTCGCGGTCGACGAGTTGGTTGAGAGCTTGTCTACCATCGAAAGCAGGCGTGTCTGGGTCGGCATTTTCGTCAGGGCGCGTCCATGGCTCACTCTCTATACCGAGAGCAATCGATTTTGCAATCTCGTCACCATCAGCGATGAAGAGGACTTCGAGTGCTTCACGCTCGGAGACGGTGGCTGAGTGGGCCCAAGCAAGCATGTCGCCGACATAGCGAAGAGGGTCATGGGCTGAAAGCTCGATAGCTTTGCCCATGACTGGGTGTTCAGGATCGACGGGCGCACCTGTCAGTGCAGCATAGAAGTTATTCGACAAGACATTCTCGCGTGCTTCAGCGAAGAAGTCGAGACAGTTCTGAAACAGGGTTGGTCTTTCAGCAAGAACACGAAGGGCGCGTCTGATGGCAGTGCTGATCTGCGGGTTCTCGAGATCGAGCGATTTGAACTCGCGCTGGATCCATCTGTAGAGCTTTTGGTAGGCACCGTTGACCTGTTTTGAGCTTTGCTCAAGGATCTCAAGACCAAGTCGTTGGTTCTCAGAGCCGAGCAGGACTTGGCTGTCTTGATGGATCTTCTTCACACGGGTGAGGATGCGGAAGAATTCATCGTTCACTGGTTCCGTGCTGGACGTGAGAGATGCTTGGTCCTGCTCGGATAGCACAAAGTGGGCATTGAATGCATCGAGCAATTGCTTCTTCTCTTCGACCTGTCTTTTGCCGTCCAAGATCCCTTTTGCTTCGTCAAGCATAGGACCCGTCTCTCGATTAGCAGCAGTGATGTGCTTCCGCATCTCTGCACAGCTGTCATTTAGGCTGGAGATTGCTACACCAATGCGTTTGAGCTGCTGGGCCACCTGGCCAAAGTCCTGGACAATTTCGCCATTGCACTGGATGAGTTCCTCCTGAACATCTAAGCGTAGATTCCGGCGGGCTTCTGCTGTGTTGCCGAGCTTGCGATCATCGAATACACTAAGGGCATCTCTAATCTCGAGGTCCGCGTAGGAGGCTGATAGAACCGATGTGATGCGATTCTGGAGGGCATTGGACCTTGGTACAGCCGGGGTGGGAGGACTCCGGGGTGACGATGCGGCCGTATGCAAAGCCGGTGAAGCACCGCGGTCTGGAAAATATGAGGTGGCCATCGGCGAACGTCGAGGTGAAGTTGGGCCTTTGGCTGCGATTGGGCAGTCCGTAAGTGTTGATGGTGCAAGGTGCAGGCGGTATGGGACAGCCACGTGTGGCTATACGAGACAAAAGTGCGTATACGATACGCTGCCTCGCACAATTCGCAAGCTCGGACGCTCTTTCCTGTCAGCGCGTATGAGCGTATTCACAAGTCTCGTGACCAGGACGCAAAGTGACGTCGGATGTGCTGTGAATGAATGATTTGGCTGATCTCGTTGGTGCACTGGTGCAGGCTGCAGCTAGACTAGTCAATCAGGGATGCATCTTCGGCTGCACGGACGCGGACTACTGGAGCTGTGGTGACGATGGCGTGCGATAAAGATAGCGAGACGGGATGCAGTTGTCGATGTGACAAGCCCTGGAGGAAGACATATGATTGTCAGAGGCATGTATGTATATGTGTGCATACGAGCTGAAGCTACATATCGCCCAGTGAGAGCAGAGCAATACGCGCTCTGCTGACAGGCGCATAAATAAAAATTGTTTCTTCTTCGCGCGGACATGATTATTCGCTGCATGTTCTAGACGCGGTACCGATTGTGGCAGTGCTGGCTGCTTCCTCTCGTCCCCCACCAAATCGTTGCAAGGCCCCGCCGTAGGCAAGCCATCTCGTCTCGCCTGCTGTTTGAGTATTCCGTGCATGCGAAGTGCAAACGCTTGAAGAACTCCCGCCTGGACAGCCTCGCCTTAGCTTTCCCTAGTCGACTCTTGTCCTAAACTCTGCCCCCATACCACCAAGCAGGCCTGTCTTCATCCTAAGATAGCCTGATTACATACCTACACTTACACACCACCACCGCGCCTCCCACCCGCAACAACCAACCCGCAAAGGGCAGCACTGCACACGAGCCACCGACAGCATGGGCAAATCGTAAGTCGACACTTCCCTTTCACTCTCCCTCCCCGCCCTGTGTTTGCTTGCAGCAGGAGAGCATGTGCCCGCCGCCATACCGACCATGCATCGCCCGTGGAACCTCTCGCCATGCCCCAGTCACCAACCTGGCACCCCACCGTCAATGCCCTCGACGACGAGCGATCTGTAGTGAAAGACGACCGGCGACTGCGCAGACTCAACATCACGGAAGCGCCGGAGTAAAGACAATCACAAACAACACCGGCACCATGAGCGACCAGCTGCAAGAAGTCAAGAAAGTCCACGATACCTATCCGGATGAGCCCGACGACATATCCACGAGCTCTCCAGCTCAGGGCGAAGGCATCGCAATCACCGGCTCCGTCAACCGCGCTCGCGGGCGACCTTCGCGCGTCCCTCGCCCGGACTCTCTAAGCTACCCAACATACAAGGCCAAACAGGAGTTCGCGTTGAAGATCGGTGTCCACGGGCTGCAAGAAGAGGTGGCCAAATCGACAGGCGTTAGGAAGATTGATGTGCTGAATTGGAAGCTAACGCTACATTTCCGCAGCCAGAGTAAGCTGTCGCAGCAGGAGCTGTCGGATCTTCAGAAGGCCACACACTTTGACAAGAAGGAGTTACAGCAATGGTACAAGGGTGAGTTGGTGGCGGAGGTTGCGCATGCTGTTTTGAGCAACCACATGCTGACCAAATGCCAGGCTTCCTGAAGGATTGCCCTAGCGGCATGCTCACCAAGGCCGAGTTCCAAAAGATCTACAAACAGTTCTTCCCGTTCGGCGATCCATCGTCATTTGCAGATTACGTCTTCAATGTGTTTGACGCAGACAAGAGCGGGAGCATAGACTTCAAAGAGTTCATTTGCGCACTCTCGGTGACCAGCAGAGGAAAGATGGAGGACAAGCTTGACTGGGCTTTCCAGTTGTATGACATCGACGGGGATGGCAAGATCAGCTACGACGAAATGCTGGCAATCGTAGAGGCGATCTACAAGATGGTGAGTTCATGGGTTGTCAGTAATTATTGCTTGTTACTCTGCTCACACGACAACACAGGTCGGCTCTATGGTCAAGCTCCCCGAAGACGAAGACACCCCCGAAAAGCGCGTCAAGAAGATCTTCCGCATGATGGACAAAGACGAGAATGGCTCCCTCGACATGGAGGAGTTCAAGGTACGCCACCAACAGTCGTCTTCTCCAATTCTCTTGGGTGTAACTGCTGACAATCTTTCCAGGAGGGCAGCAAGCGCGATGAGACAATCGTGTCCGCATTATCATTGTACGACGGCCTGGTATAGAAACAACCATCTCATCCTGCAAATTGCAGGCGAGCAACAAACGAATCACATGAAGCCACGGCGTTTTTGTAACGAAAACATTATCGCGGGGAGGACAAGACGAAGGAGCGCGAGATACCTTTGGAATATGCATTATTGACGCGCGCAGCGAGCAGGCCAGTAAAAAACCACAATCCATCATCTTCTTATACCCTATCCCAGAGCGCGACTGATCCTTGCTATTCTTTCTAACCCCCGTTCTTCTTTTGACCTCGGCCTTGGCAGAGCGATTCTTACAGTCTTAACCGCACTATACCCGCCAGCAGCTTGCATGCTTCGCTATGCCAATGCTAACCCCGCGCCTCTTTCTTATTTTACCTTCGTAGACATGTCGCGAGTCATTGCTATTGTCCTGGAGGTAGCCAATGACTTATCTGCTTCGCTATCGAAGTCCCACTATCAGACGAGATTCGGCTCTTGTTTGGTTCCTAGCTTTCTTGGTTCCATGCGTCTGCCATGCGGTTGGCATGCAATAGCAGGTCGATCACCAAGGTGAGTTGCAGGTACTGTACCTCGTGATGGCTCGCAGTGAGAGAGTCAGAGATGATGGGATATCGCGGTTACCTTTCCCCGAAGCTCAATTCATCGTATAAAACCACCGTTTCACCTACTCCCACACAGCCCTCACACGCACGTAATCGCCCAAATCAGACCTCCACAATGCCCTCCATCGACAAAGAAAAAGAAAGTTACCGTGCCGCAACCCACCGCGAGCACGCCAACCCCGACGACGACAAAACCCTCCACTTCGATTCTCCCCCCTCAGCCCAAGAAGAAGACCCCAGCGGCCCAGCCCTCGACCCAGGCGAAAAAGAAGACAAAGCAACGCAACGCCTAATCCGCAAAATCGACATCCGCCTCCTCCCCGTCCTAGCCGTCATCTACGCTTTCGCTCTCATCGACAGAGTCAACCTGCCGAATGCGCGTATCGCGGGCATGGATGCGGATTTGGGGCTGAGTGTTGGGGATCGATATTCGTTGGTCGTTATGATTTTTTTCGTAAGTTTGGGATTTCGCTGCTGGTCGGCAATTGAGAGGGAGATCAGGTGACTGATGATGAGGTTGAAATAGGTGCCTTACGTGATCTTCCAATTCCCGGCGAATATCGTCTGTCGTCGTCTGGGACCTTGCTTGTGGTTGCCTTCGCTTGCGGTTTCGTGGGGGGTTGTTACGCTGGGTGTTGGGTTTACGACGAGGTGGACGCAGTTGATTGCCTGTCGGATTTTATTGGGGGTTTTGGAGGTATGTTTGATGATATCTCTGTTCTTTCATGGGGATGTTGTGGCTGACGGTCTTGATACAGAGTGGGTTCTATCCAGGATGCATTTTCTTGCTATCGTGCTGGTATTGTCGGTTTGAGGTGCAGAAGAGGTTCAGTGGGTTTTACTTGCTGGCTTTGTTGGCTTCTGGGTTTAGTAATATTCTTGCGTGGGCGCTTTCGCTTATGAAGGGCGTTGGGGGGTTGAATGGATGGCGGTGGATTTTCATTATGGTAGGTCGTCTTTTCCAAGGAGAGCCTGGTCACCTACCGCTCCATCCACAACCTGACAAACCTCGTGCTAAAGAACAACCTCAGCAAGGAATCATCACCATCTGCCTCGGCCTCATGGGCTACATCTTCATCGTCGACTTCCCCGATCGAAGCACACAACCCCAACTCATCACCCGCCGCCCGTTCCTCACCCCCTCCGAAGCAGCCCTCATCAAAGCCCGCATCGACCGCGACCGCGGCGACGCCGTCGTCGACACCCTCAACCTCCAGAAAATCCTCCATCACCTCCGCGACTGGAAACTCTGGGAGTGGGCCTGGCTGTACCTGCTCAACAACGTCGTCACCTACTCCTTCGGCTTCTTCCTGCCCATAGTACTCTCCGGCGACATGGGCTACAGCACCACCATGGCCCAAATCCTCTCTTTCCCACCTTACGTCGCCGCCGCACCCTGGATGCTCTCCACCGCCTGGTTCGCAGACCGCTACCGCAAACGCGGCCTCGTCCTAATCCTGAACGCTTCCGCGGCGATCGTCGGCGTCGCGATGATGGGTTTCATCCGCTCTTCTAGCCCCGGCGCGCGGTACGCGGGCGTTTTCCTCGGTGTCTGCGGGTGCAATTCGAACGTCCCGACGATTTTGAGCTACATGCATAATAATATCGTTGGGCAGAGTAAGAGGTCTATTGCTAGTGCGCTGATTATTGGTGGTGGGGCGATTGGGGGGATTGTTGCTTCGAATATTTTTAGGCAGGCGGATGCGCCGGAGTATAAGCCTGCAATGGTTGCGGCGGTTATGACGCAGGCTGTTACTATATTGCATGTTGGGAAGAATTTTTTGGTATATAGGCGGGCTAATGGGAGGGCTGATGAGGGGGTTGTTGTTATTGAGGGGCAGCAGGGGTTTAGGTATACTTTGTAGTGGAAGTGTTGCCAGAGTTGGTCATGGCACGGCTCTATATGGATGTATATATGAGCATATATTTTCATCGTATAAAGTTCTATCATCTATCGTCTATCTCTATAGCTTGGGGAATCTAACACGATCGAACTGACTCGGCCACGCGACGTTGACACCCAACTGGTGTGCCACTTTCAACACCCACTCGGGCTCCCTCATGAACTGCCTCGCAACCAGAACGGCATCGGCCATGGGCTCTCCAGACCCATTCACCTCAGTGATAGCCTTAGCAGCCTCTGCCTCTCCCTTGATCGTCGACTCGTTCGCGTTAGCCGCTCCACTAACCGAACCCTCAACGATACCGCGAGCCTGCTCCGCCTCAGTGATCAAACCAACAGCACCGATCAGAATCTGGCTCCCACTGGCGCGAAGCTCTTTGCGAATCTGAGCCGCGATCTTAGTCTGGTAATCAGCGCTGCGGAACATGTTGATGCGCTGCGCAGGGTGGTTGCCACCGCTCGAGACATCGAGAAAATCCACGCCGAGCTTCGACACGATCTTGGTGAGCTCGATCGTGCTGGCGACGTCCCAGCTGCCGTGCTTCTTGCCGACGTCGGTCTCCTCGAGCCACTCGGTCGAGCTCACGCGCAGGAACAGCGGCATTGTCTCTGGGATCACGGCGCGGATGGCTTTGATGATGTCGACGAGGAGACGCGTACGGTTCTCGAAAGACCCGCCGTATTTGTCTGTTCGCTGGTTCGTCACGGGGGAGAGGAACTGCGAGATCAGGTACCCGTGGGCGCCGTGGATTTCGATCACGTCGATGCCGGCTTTGACGGATCTGATCGCTGCATCGGTCCAGGCTTGTACGAGCTCGTCGATATCGCTTTGGCTGAGCTCGCGAGGCGCGTAGAAGCCTCCTTCGGGGTCAGTCGACGATAGTCCATCCCAAGTGAAGGCTTCGCCGCCTGAAGGTCCGACGACGTTGTCGCCCCAGCCACCGGCCTCGGCATCAGCTCGAACGCTGGGTTTCTTGAACCTGGACGCAACCCATGGAGAGGTTGTGCTAGCTTTACGTCCTGCGTGTGCTAGTTGCATGCCACACAGAGCGCCCTGAGCGTGGATGAAGTCCGCCACGGCTTTGACACCAGGGATCTGATCGTCAGACCAAAGACCAGGGCAGTTCGGGCTGATACGACCGTTGGGCTGAACACCGGTGGCTTCGATGAAAACCAGAGCGGCACCTTTGAGGGCATAGTGGCCTAATGTGCTGATGTGGTAGGGAGTCAGGGCACCAATGTTGGGACCGGATTCGGCTGTGCTGTACTGGCACATTGGCGCCACGATCGTTCTGTTGCGGAGGGTAGCTCCACGAATGTTCAGTGGTGTGAAGAGAGTCGGGATTTTCTTGCCATCGCCTTGTTCGATCGGCGTGGCAGGGGACACGGCATGTTGAGGGATGAAGTAAGGCAGGCCTGGGACTGGCTGGTTGTATGTGGATGGCGACATCGTTGAAGAATTCGATCGATCAGCGAAAGGAATTGTTTGACAGTATGCTGAGAGAGATTCAAAGTTCAAACATCAATGTCCTGTATCAACAAGAATAAAAAGAGTTCCACGATAAGGCGTGATGGTTAGTGGCTTACAAATTAACACTCCGGTTGTTTATATAGCCGAGGCTTCCTTCTCTCCTTCCTCTTTCGTTGCTGAGGACGTCGAAGCCAGATGTCACATTTGGTGGAGAACGCAGGCTCGAGGATTCTTGTCAAGAGAGATGATAAACGAAGAGACCCTGCCCAGCTCTTTCAGTCGGATCATATCTCTTGTTCTGCAGACTGCGTTGTTACCTGGAGGATTGCGTATTCATATATCTGCATATGGCACTTCTGTAGAAATGGCGAGCCTTTTAATTACTGTGGCTATAAACAATCATGTGTAGTGAAGATCGGCTGATCTCATAGTTTTATTTGATACTTGAACGGCAATCGACCAATCTCGGTGTTTTGCGTTTGATAGGACGGGCAGAGGACGAAATTCCCATCCATTTTAAACTAGAAATGAATGATTTGCAACGGTCATATAAATACAGCGCCGTCATACTTTTATTCTCTTCCACGGCCGTCTGTGGAATTGCAACTCTCGTGCCACCTTTTACTCGTACAGTGTTGTGTGAGGTCCATCTCCAAGTGGTCTCCTGGGATTACCAGAGACGTGCCAGCCGCACCGTGATAAGCAGCCACTCGCCAACTACCCTGCGTTTGTCTGGATATCTCCCAGTCTACTCTGACTCTGACTTGAAAGCGGAAGCCCTTCGTGACTTAGCATCAAAAGACATCGCCTGTTTCTGAACATCCACAGGCACCCGTGTGAACCTCTTGGAGGCATTGGGCACGCTCTCCGCCTCGTTCATGGGGGCGTGGGCACCATATGCAGCCTTGAAAGGCTCGTCGTGAATCATGCTCTCCAGCTCCTTCGCGCCCATATCCTGTCCTGAGCCAAGAAGCGACAACTTCTCGCCGAGTGCCCGTTCGATATTCTCCGCCTCAGCATCCATATCCTTGCCGACCTCCAATCCACCGTGCTCGAAAACGTTTGCCTTCATGCCCACACCGTAGTACCTATTCTTCTGGATGTACGCCAGCCAAAGCGCCACAGTCTCCGGGTGGCCATCCTGAATCTGCACCAGCCTGCGCACCGTCACACGTTCAAAGTTCTCCTGACTCTTCTTGTGCACGAAATTGCCTCGGGGAACGGTCCAGCGCTCGGTGATCTTAGGAAGCGGTACGGGGCCCTTTGCGGGCAGGTTGAGGTAGTATGCGGCGCGCAGGCAGAAGTCGGCGAAGAGTTCCAGGTTGCGCACGGAGTATGAGCGGAGCTGAAGGTCGCAGACGGGGATGCCGTGTGTGGGTGTGCGCTTCAGAGGGGTCAAGAATGTGGCCTGGACGGCTTTGGGCAGGCGGAGCTGGCGTAGTTCCTGGCGCAATGAGTCCTCGTTCTTGGAAGATTCCGAGGCATTCCGTCTTGATTCCTTGGAAGGTTGTGAGGGGTTTTCGAATGCGGGAGCAGAGGTTGCTTGGGTTATGCAGCGGCGTTGAATGGCACTGCGGTTAAGGGAAGGCTTTGGAGCAGATATCTGGTATGCTGTCAATATTTGGTCTAAGGATGTGATATGCAAACTATCTTACCCTCAATCGCTTCGCCGAGCTGAGGAGCGACTCGTAATATGCCGGAGACGCCATTGTGCTGTGTGTCTGGGTATCCAATAGTCGTGATATGCTCGTCGCCCTCAGCGCATATGGCTGCATGCTCCATCCAGACGCTGCGGCGAAGGCCCGGAGATGCCAAGGGACATCCAATCGCAGCGCTTCACCGCCCAAGCGGCAGAAATTCATGGCAGGGAAAGTTCAAGGTTGCTAGCACGCCTCGAACATCGACTTTGCGACAATCACTGCCAACCTTTCGCAACACATTTCTTGAAACTCTACACTCCGTCAAAATGGTCGGATCAGGAGCTTTTAAGATCCAGAACAAGATCAAGCGTGGCGAGCAACATCGCAAGCAGAAAAGCATAAAAGAGAGCGAGAGAAGAGATCTCAGACACAAGAGAAGACGCCAGGAAGACAAGAACCCCGAGGAGAGGGCACGCAGACTTGCAAAGAATGTGCCGAAGACATTAGATTCGAAGAGAACATGGGACGACGTTGATCCAGAGGCGGACGGAGCGTTTGGCGCAAGCATAGATGTGCTCAACCCTAAGCGAAGGAAGGTTGAGGATCAGCCTGACGAGGCTGCAGCTAAGAAGCAAGTGGAAGGTGAAGAGGAGGATGATGCCGATGAGGTCGACAGTATGCTTGGAGACTCCGAAGAAGAGGGCGAGAAAGACGACGACGAGGACGAGGAACCACCAGCACGCGCCGCTAGCGAAGCGCCATCAATGGCAACAGACGTCGGCCTCACACCAGAAAACCTGAGTTCACGATTCCCTGGTCTCTTCAACATCGAGGAAGGATACGAGCCGAAGGTCCTCATTACAACAAGCATAAACAGTTCTCTGCACGACGAGGCCGAAATGCTCACTGAGCTGTTCCCCAACAGCAAGTACGTCCGCCGCTCAGCGCACGCACACGCATACAAGTACTCGGTCCGCGAAATCTCAAAGTACGCCGCAGCACGAGACTACACACACGTTGTCGTCCTCAACCAAGCCTTGCACAAGAAGATTCCTTCAGGACTCGACATCGTTTTCCTTCCAATCGGACCCATGTTCCACTTCAGCATCTCCAACTTCGTTCCTGGCAAGAAGCTCCCTGGCCACGGTAACGCCACCAGTCATTTCCCAGAACTCATCCTCAACGGCTTCCGCACACCTCTAGGTGTTGTGGCCGCCCACCTGTTCAAGTCTCTTTGGCCTGCACGTCCCGAGATCGAGGGCCGACAAGTCGTCACACTTCACAACCAGCGTGATTACATCTTCTTCAGACGACACAGATACGTCTTCCGAGACAAGCGTGCGACGGAAAAGGTCATCCAAGATGTGGACGGCAAACCAATGAAGGGTGCAGAGGAGATCAGAGCTGGCCTGCAAGAGCTGGGCCCTCGCTTCACCATGAAGCTCAGGCGTGTCGACAAGGGAATTCAAAGAGCGAGTGGACAGGACTGGGAATGGAGCGCACATGCCGAGAAGGTGCGCACAAGGTTCAATCTGTAGGACTGCTCGAATGCGAAAATTTGTACGATTGGTGCCAAAGATCTGCACTATCATCTGGAACTTTCAGACTTCTCTTATTTCTCTTGTCTTTTCGAAGTGGGTGTTTGCAAGATGCGACTATCAGAGCATCGCCATGTGCGATCCCGGTGAGCAGCGACCCATTTATCGCATATCGCCCGCCCTTCTTGTTCTGTGAAGTGACTTTTCCGCCAACGAAAACATCGACACACTTGGCACTTCAATTCAACCAAACCAATGATTCATTCCAATCAATCCCTTTGGCGATCACTGATCAGTTTATAAGCTTGTATATCTAACACAGCAACGGAGGATTCCTGTCGAACGAATCCCGCATATGTCATTTGTCAGCAAGATCGCTATCCTTGGCATCAACTATTGCGCCACCGACAGTAGAGCATGATACCATTGAGATTGACTGTCTGATGTTGGATGACAAATGCAACCCTGTTTCACCACTTTGGAAAGCATCGAGGGGGAGGAGGGGCGGAGGGATGATTGTGATTGCAAAGCAGCCACCGCAGCTATCGCCGGGCTCTCAGTCGATATTTGCATGTGAGAGTCCTGGAAGAATACGTTATATATCTAACCATTGCGGTTAGGCCATATCATTATACAGCCCTCCCAAACCTTCTGCTCCAACATATTGAAAGGCAACATGGCCAATCAAGCATGGCAGATCGCCTCCGCAGGCAACCTCGTCCTGAACGACCTGGGCTCCTTACCAACTCCCGGCCCCAAAGAAATCCTCGTCCGCATCCACGCAGTCTCACTCAACTACCGTGAAATCCTCATCGTCGACCACGACCCGCAATACCCCACCACAGCCAAACAAAACCTCATCCCCGGCGCCGACGCCGCCGGCATCGTCGAAACCACCGGCTCCGAATCACACTGGAAGAAAGGCGACCGCGTTGTTATCCAACCGAACGATTGGATGTCCGGCGATCCGCGCAACTACAAGCTCGACCAGACTCTGGGAGGCGCGAATAAGGATGGGACGTTCCGGAGGTACATGCTTGTGAATGAGGAGTATGTTTTCAAAGCGCCGGATGGTGTGTCGCTTCAGGAGGCTTCTACGATTTTCACGGCGGGTGTGACGGCGTGGAATGTTTTGAATTATGGTGAGCCGAAGCTTGGGCCTGGGAGTACGGTTTTGACGCAGGGGACTGGGGGTGTGAGCTGCTATGCCATTCAGGTAAGTTGGGTAGGAACACTGGCTACGGTGCCTGGTTGCTGACTCTGAGCCAAGATTGCAGCTGCAGCCGGCGCGACCGTGATTTCCACTTCATCATCCGATGAGAAGCTAGAGCTTGCTCGCAAATTTGGAGCTACCCACACAATCAACTACCGCAAGACCCCAGACTGGTCCAGCAAAGTCCTCGAGCTCACCGGAGGCGTCGGCGTCGACATTGTGGTCGAAGTCGTTGGTGGAGCGGGTCTCATCGACTCGATCAACAGTGTTCGTTACGATGGTCGCGTTGGCTTGGTGGGGATCTTGGATCGGGAAGATGGTGCGGTTGCTATTACTAGGCCGTTGTTGTTTGGTGGCAAGACCAGTAAGTGCAGTGTTCTGTTATTTGGAGGATGTTACCATCCTGATACTGACGTGCTTGTTTCAGTCAAAGCCTCCCTTGGTGCGGGCAGTCGACAGATGGGTGTTGAGCTGAGCGAGTTTATCGATAAGCATCAGATCCATCCGCCGATTGCGAAGGTGTTCAAGTTTGAGGAAGCGGTTGAAGCGATCGATGCTTTGAGAAACTTCTCTGGGGTTGGAAAGATTGTTATCGAGGTTTGATGGACTTGGGCGTACCTTACGTGGTGTAGAGGAGGCTCCACACAATCCTTTTGCTGATATTTACACTTGCGGTTTGAGCGTCGGTGATGGTCAATTTTCCATAATGCCGAACGCATGTCATCAATGTGCCGAGTGATACTCACGAATTCGGAGATATGCCAGCCCATCGTTAATCGCTTCTGGCAGCTAGTTTTGATGTCAGATGCACAGCTCCGGTCTTCATGCTCTGGTTCACCGGACCCGACTGATCTTCGTACGAAGATGATAGCTGCGGTGCGGAGATAAGATCTAGCGAATGCGAGGTCTCAACCAGCTGCTGTTCAAGACATTATGCACGCCACATGGTCATAATCAAGAGTCACCCAGACATGCGTCTGATTGCAAATCGTCCCAGATCGTTGGAGCAGAGTTTTCATGAATGATATGAATGTTGTTCTGCATAGTCTTGCGTCATTGTGTACCTCCTTATCTCCAGAAAGGAAGAGAGTTTGAACATTGTCAGCAAGCTCGACGGCAGCCAATCACGTCGTGTGTCGACACTTGGCACTCGCTGCTTAGATGAGCAGCCCCTGCAGCAGAGTGCAGTGCTTTGTCACACACCACGGCTCCGTCTCTGTTGTGACTGGCCATCAAGTCTGCGCATGCGAGACCACAGCATGTGCTGCTATGCGGTGACTGGTTTCGGGCAGTGGCCGTCGGGACAACTCGAGCTGCTGAGGCCCGTTTCAGGCTTTCGCACGGATGCTTTGCTTGCTAATGTATAGTAACCAGCAGTGAGAATTTTGCGACATGTGAGCGTGGAGTGATGTATATAGGTAGGTGGTGAGACGCGGGATGGTGGTGCAAGTACACTTGATAAGAAAGAGCTCGACAGTCACGCCTTCCTCATCTGCAGCCCAAACGCAACTACTAGCTGTGCAACAAAAACATCAACAAGACACTACATCAGAGCAGCATAATGGCATCCGAACTTATTCGCGACGCCCCCGTTGGGCAGCTGTTGAGATGGGTGACAGGAAACAGAATACTTCTGTACCCAGAAGAGCGACCTGACTTTCAACTACCAACTGGCTACCGACCTTACGATCCTGTTCATGAGAAACGCACCTCCAGCGTCGCTTCCCCTACGTCGGCACCCTCTCCCTACACACCTGACCCTGATGACCTTGAGAAAGCACACCTCGAGCCTGTCGAGCCTCGATCCAGGCATCCCAGCGACATCGACAGACAGCATCTTGAGCGAATGGATACAGCTGAGGATGTCGAGTTTCGCCGCACAGATAGTCAGCGATCAGATCTCGAGAAGGCAGTGACAAACAGGTCTCATATGATGAGGACTGCAACTCGCTCAACCCTTGAAAAGATCCACTCGCGTGCCGATCTCGATGAAGCATTCCGCATCGCTTCTCTGGCGCGACCACCAACGCAACCAATCGTGCCAGAGAGAACACACGACGGTCTCATTCTGGTTGACTTCTACACGACAGACGACCCCGAGAACCCACAGAACTGGACTCTCGCCAGAAAGGGTGTGGCCACACTGCAGATTTGTCTCTACACATTGGCAGTGTATATGGGATCTGCCATCTACACCCCATCGATACCAGGTATCCAAGAGGCTTTCGGAGTGAGCATCACCGTAGCCTCACTCGGCCTTGCCTTGTACGTGCTCGCCTATGGTATCGGGCCTCTACTGTTCTCGCCCATCAGTGAGATCCCAGTTATCGGACGCAACCCGCCCTACATGATAACTATGGGCATCTTTGTGGCCCTTTGTATCGCAGCGCCACTGGTTGACAATATGGCTGGTCTCTTGGTCATTCGTTTCCTGCAGGGTTTCTTCGGCTCGGTAAGTGGTGATGAGAGACATGGTCCGATGAAGGCATGCTAACATTTGTCTACAGCCTTGTCTTGCTACTGGCGGTGCTTCTCTGGGCGACATGTACAGTCTCATCAAGCTCCCATATGTGTTGGGTCTTTGGGCACTTGCTGCTACCTGTGGTCCTGCACTCGGCCCTATCATTTCCGGCTTCTCAGTCACTGCGAAGGACTGGCGATGGTCTCTTTGGGAGATGCTCTGGCTGAGTGGTCCAATCCTCATCATGATGCTGCTCTTTCTCCCTGAGACGTTCCAGGCCAACATCCTCCTTCGCCGCGCTAAGCGCCTGCGCAAACTCACCGGCAATGACAACTACAGATCCCAGTCGGAGCTTGATCAGGCAGAATTGAACGCTCGCCAAGTCTTGTTCGAGGCTCTGGTGAGACCGATCCAGCTAATGGTGCTCGACCCTGCCATCGGCTTCACGGCTGCCTACGTTGCCCTCTGCTATGGCATCTACTACAGCTTCTTCGAAGCGTTCCCGATCGTTTACATCGAGCGCTACCACTTCAACCTTGGTGAGATGGGTCTTACTTTCCTGTCGATCACCGCGGCAACTATCCTCTCTCTGGCGATGTACTACCTCTACATCTACAAGATCGTTGAGCCAGACTTCCGGGCAAACGGCCTTGGTAAACTCGAGCGTCGCTTACTGCCTGCTCTGTACGCATCCTTCCTGCTGCCTATTGGTCTTTTCATCTTTGCTTGGACTAGTGATGGCAAGATCCACTGGATCGTCAGTGTTATTGGAGTATTCTTGTTCACTATTGGAGGCAAGTTCTTGGCTTCTATACACTTTTGATGGCAGGACCAGAGGCTGACTGTCCCGTTCCAGTGTTTATTCTCATGCAGGTCATCTTTGTATACCTGCCTTTGACTTACCCCCAATATGCAGCAAGTCTGTTTGCCGGTAACGACTTTGCACGCTCGAGTCTGGCTTTTGCAGCTGTACTCTTCAGTCGGCCGATGTTCCTGGGAATGGGAATCGGATCAGGCGTGAGTCTGCTTGGAGCTCTGACCGCGGCTTGCATTGTTGGAATCTTCGTGCTCTACTTCTACGGTGACAAGTTGAGGGCCAGAAGCAGGTTCTCGGCTAAGTGAAGAACTACGTATATACGAATGGCGATGGGAGAAGATGGATGAACATTTCAATATTTCGAGGTTATAATTAAATAGACTTCTCTTCTCATACGAATAGACTAAGACCCCTGGACACACTACCTCCATCACTTATCACGTGTGCCTATCGATAGTGCTTTCCCCGCAACAGAGGCTCTGCGGGCTCCACACCGCCACGCTAGTCTATGCGCTGGCTCTGTCGTTGGCTGGCAGCCCAATATTCATCATCGAGCTCCCCCAGAGCTGCCTTCTCGACAACCCTCCACCCACAACGCAACCACCCACCACTCATCTTCGCTTGCTACAATGCAGGCGCCCGGCTATCCAGCACAACCGCCTCCGCAGGCACCCGCCGCGCCGAAGAAGTACGACGGCCAGAATGGCATGCCGCTGTACGATCACACCCACGGCGGCCACTACGGCGCGAGTGCCGGCATAGCAGCGCAGGGCCACGCGCCGCCTCCAGAGACCTTCAGCGGCCACTGGGGCAACGTAAGTATCTTATTTCCCATATTGCGACTAGTTTTCGCGTCGAACACTCTCACTAACGCGTCGCGATTCAGGTCTCCCAGGGCCTTGGCGCAGGCAACTATCGCGACATCCTGAACACCTACTGGCAGCAAGTCGTGACGATGCTCGAGACGGAAAACCACGACTACAAGATCCACCAGCTTCCGCTCGCGCGCATCAAGAAGGTTATGAAGGCCGACCCAGAAGTGAAGATGATCTCCGCCGAAGCTCCTATAATATTCGCCAAGGCTTGCGAGACCTTTATCACAGAGCTCACCATGCGCGCGTGGATTCATGCTGAGGAGAACAAGCGTCGTACTCTGCAGAGGAGCGACATCGCAGCCGCTCTGGGCAAGTCTGACATGTTCGATTTCCTCATCGACATCGTGCCCCGAGAGGATGCGACGCCCCAGCACAAGCGCAGACCGGATTACGCGGAGCCACAGCCTGGCGCACAGGATCAGGGACATGTCCCTCAGCCGCCCCAACAACAGCAGCAGCCACAGCATGAGTTCCTGTCTGCGCAACCCGAACAGCAGGTTCCTCAGGCATACTACCCTCAACAGCCCGTGTTCGATCCAAACATTTACAACCAGGTGTACAACACCGGTGCTCCCCCAGAGCAACAAGGCCAGTATGGCAGCGGATGAGGTGGTCATATTGTGACCTAAAAGTAACAACTTTGTTCCAGCCTTCGGCGGAGCAAGTGTTGGTCGCATTTTGGAGTGCGTGCCCATTGGGAGGCATGGATGACACGGCGTTTGGATTTTGGACGACATTCCTTCAGGAATAATGATACCCACGCTATTCAGTGGACTTTCGGCTATACATACCACAGCAAATGAATATTTATGAGACGACAGCCCACAACAGCGTTGATGCTTTCAATTGGAGCATTCTACTGATTTATCCAGGGCGTATATTGACTTTACCAACTCATGTACTAACCGAGCCAGTCCCCTTTTCACCACTATCCACTGCAGCCTTCTCATCGTCGACTTCACGTATTCCCACCACCCCAACACCATGCACGACGGCATCTCTTCTCTGCAAGTACCAGCATGCCATCGTCGTGGCAAACAAACACACTCCCATCACAATCATCGCGATGCTGCCTTCATACCAATCTGGGGCCTGCTGGGCGTTGTAGAAGAGAATGCTCCAGAACATGTAAAACGCTTGCGCAAACATGTTCATACTTGCGAGTACGACAGCTCGCTGCGCATCGTCGTTGCGCAAGACATCATTCGCCCACGCAAACATGACTGTCTGGCCCGCGAACTGGCATCCGTTCATGACGAGAGCAGCGAATTTTGCTCCTCGCGTCGGCGCTCCGAGCATCAGTGCTCCAGAAACGACAGCCGTGATAGAGAGCAGTACGCCCACGTGCCATCGGCGCTTCGGTGCCCAATCCGTGTACCAGCCGAGCGTGAGCGTAGCGACTACGCCCATGCCGCTGACTGACGATGGGATGTAGTTGACCTGCTCGACCGAGTACTCTCCCGTCGACTGTAATAGGAGCTGGAAGATCGCGTTCGACGACCACATTTCGGTGTTCGAGTTTGCGATCCACAGCAAGACGAACGCCCACCATTGCCAGCTCATCACCACGCGTCGAACCAGGCTCACGCCTAAGTGGCCACGGGTGAGCGTGACCTCCGGCAAACGACTGACAGCCAGCGCCCGTTCTTCAGGAGTGAAGTAAGAAGCTTTCGTGCTTGTCGGCGTGTCTGGGAAGCACAAAAATCCGTACGCCGCAATGGGAAATGTGATCAACGAGTCGATGACAAACAGCCACCGCCATCCAGCAAACCCAGCCGCGCCATCAAGACTCTTGTGAATCGCTCCTTGCATGATTCCACTAAACAGAGTCCCAATCAATCCAGAGCTGGTGAAGATGGCGGTACGCTTCCCAATCTCCTCGGGCTTGTACCACGAGCCCAGAATCCACTGCACGCCGACAAAGCAGCTGGCTTCGAAGATTCCTTGAAAGAAGCGGATGACCATGATTTGCCAGGGGTGGTGCACGAATGCCGTGCCGAGTGTGAGGAGGCCCCATGCCATGCAAGTGGTCGGCAGCCAGAGGCCGGGGCGGACTTTCTGCATGATCAAGTTGTTTGGGATCTGACCTAAGAGGTAGCCGCCGTAGAAGATGGTGTTGATCTGGTTGAGCTGGGTGCCTTTGAAGTTGAGGTCTTCGCGGGCGCCGGAGACGTAGGCGTTGTTGAGGTTGGCGCGGTCCAGGTAGTTTACCTGTGGGATGGATTAGTCGGCGACAGTGTAGAGGGAGTGCTCGAATTTCTTGACTACTCACCCAGTACATAAGACAAACATAAGTCAACACGAAAAAGTCGACCTTCACAAGAAGCCTTCTCTCGGCCGCTGTATGAGGCGGTACGCCCCAAACGGCGACTCGAAGGCGATGCAGGAAGCCCATGTTGAAAGGGCCCGGAGAGTATGCCGATGTGTAAGTGTATTGCGCCTAAGACGGAGGCGCACAAGTTCTGCTTATAACATGTGTTTGTTGTACCCACGCTGGTGCATGCTCTGCCTATCGTACTGCAAGACTCTCGGCCCAATGCTACCTTACCTTGGTATAGTTAGTGTTATCGTTGCCGCCGTTGCCCTGGCCGAAGTCGATCAACAGGGTTTTGCGGGCGGGCAGAGATCAACCCCGCACAAAATTGATAGGCACGGCGGAGTCGAGCAGGTCGGCAGTACAAGAGGTGGACCAAAGGGGCGTGTATCTTGAAGTGTTCGCGTTGCCTATGAGCCTATCTTGGATAAGCGAGGCATACATATCTTCGGTGATCGGGTATCTATCTCACTTAGCTGGCAGCTTGCGCAGGCGAGTTGAGCTGAGGTAAGCTGAGGTGCTCATAGAGCGTAGATCACGTGACGTCCAGAATGCTCTGCTTTTTCAAGGTACTGTTCTGCTTGTAGTAGCATTCGAACAGCTTCAATTATGATGTTTCTATAGTGACATAGAAACACGACGTGCTGCATAGAAGATTCATTCTTGGGACGTCGTATACATACTTGTGCCTAGATTGCAGGAGACAGCAGCGAGCGGATTTGGCCGGGGCCTTCAAGTGCTCCACCTCACCATTTCCAATCCCATCACACGACTTCACCATCCATCAACTGCTTTTACAGCCAGTTGTAAGCCATCGGCAACTTTCAGCATGACAGTGGAGTCGTGATCAGCTTCCACCATGCCTTTAGGCAATCCTTCTTTGTCAACAAAAGACCATTCGAAAGCGCCCACCAGTCCAGCGAGGAAAACAAGCACCTCGTAGTGCGCAAACCTCTGACCAATACAGCTTCGTGCACCATGGGAGAAGGTAGAGAAACAGAACCTGTCCTTCGCGCCACCCAATGCCTTGGCTTCGCCGCTGCCCAGCCACCGCTCGGGTCTGAATTCCGCTGCGTCTGAACCCCAGTTCTCCTGCATTCTATTCATGGCGTAGAAACTGACCACCAAGGGTGTATTTCTCGGCACCACATGGTTGGAGACGGTCATGGCGCGAGGTGACATCCGTGTCTGTCGAGGAACTGGACCCCATTTGCGAAGGGACTCCTGTACTACCGCCTCCAGGTATTCCAGACGATCGATCTGGCTGGCTTCAATCTGAATACCAGAACCAGGTGCTGGCAGGTTTGCACGGATTTCTTCTCGGAGTTTGGCCTGTCGGTGTTGATCTAGGGACAACTCGTACAGCGTCCAACCAAGTGCGAGCGCCGATGCTTCGTGTCCTGCGGCGAGGAATGCCATACATTGGGATACCATGAGATTGGTGTTGTCCTTGAATAGAGGCGATTCCAACATCACGGCTAAGATGTCCTGGCGACTCTGCCTTTTCTCGACCGATTCTACTTGCCGCTTTTGCACCACCTCAAAAGTCGCGGAGCGAATTGCCTGGATACAAGCCTTCGCATCACGATTCCTCTTCATTGGTAATCTGAAGAGTATCTTGATGGGCACGATGTTCGCTAGGATCCGAATACGTGCCGCACTTTTTCCAGGCAGAAATGCCTGGCGATATCTGCGGACAAGCTCTGAGTATGGTTTTGCGATTGAGTTGAAATCGAAACCAAATCCAGCAAGGGCGATCGCATCCAGGGTTCCTCGCGAGACCCAGTCGTCAATCTCGATGACCGTACTTCCTGAGGATGCGTTGCAATGTTGCCGGAGGGACTGGACCAGCTCAACCGTCTTTGACCAGAAAGTAGGGTAGAGTTCCTTCAGATGACGGTGCTTGAAGGCTGGTGTCATCTCTCTTCTGTGGGCAGCGTGCTCGCGTCCTTCGGCGGCGAAGATAGCACCACCAGTAAGTCTCGTAAGGATTGCCTTCGCAGCTGGAGGACGATGGAAGTCTTTCGTATCACCATCATGGACAACCTTGGTACCCTGAGTTGTTGTGATCAACAATCTCTCGCCGTTGAGAACACCATGGAACCGGATCAATCCATCATTGGGTATCTGTTCGATCCATCGCAGGAAGTCGACGCTATTTGGCTCCTTGAACAAACGCTTCAGTACCGGGCCTTGTTGCACAGTAGGCAAGTGCCTGTTGGCGCTGAAGAACGGCGCCAAGAAGACTCGGTATGCTGTAAAGCATGGGAGCAGAATGGCGAACAAGTATGGGAAAGACCATGCGTAAGTCTGCAGCGGTTGCAATTGTTGGTGGTAGAGGTCGTTCGCAATTCGCACCGTCGTGATGGCAGCAACCGTTGCGATAATCATGATGAAGCAACAGGATGATGCTGATATACAACACAGACGCGTATGATCGATTCGGATTTTGAGGAGTCTTCTCGACAACACACCTTCTGGATCACGGGCATTGGAGCGGTCAAGTCATTGGCTTCACATCCTACACACTGCATCGATCGACGGCTATGCTCGCAACTCAACAGACTCCGCAGCTCGCTCCACAGCTTTGTCATAGCTTTGTTATAGACGCCTGATTGTGGGGCCAGATAAGTGTTGCATGAGATCTGCAGAAACCCGGCGCTTTGGCACTACTGTTCTGCGTCCTGCATGTCGACGTAAGCCCCGACCTGGTCCGAGCTAGACTATGGAACGAAGTCTCAAAGTCGTTCTACCTTTGGCACGTTGTTGAGAAAGCGTAAATTGTCCCACTTTCATACGCTACCGCTACTAACATCGGCAATGCTAGAGATCTACCGGCCGTTCTATGGCCCGCTGACGCAAATGCTGGCACTCACGAATGGCCCGTTCTATCGAACTAACTACGGTCCAATCAATAGTCACAACAAAGCAACGATGCATATGCACAACTCGTCAGGCTGCTGCATATACCTGCCGTCTCCAACTCACCGACACCTTACCGGTGAATGTAATTCGATCAATCGGACACATCAATTGTCGACCAGCGTCAACGAAGCCACCACGACCACTTGCAAACCAAACATGATACCGCCACGAGAAGATGTGTCGATACTCAGCTTGCCGACATACACTTACTTCGTTCTTGTCGTAATTGTGTTAGGTAGCTACGCTCTCTACCAACGCCATCTTCGTATCCAAGCATTTCGTCTCTTTGCTCTGCAAAACGGATGTGTTGAGATCCCGAAACGCAGGCAAATATGGTGGAAGTTCGGCGCCGATACGATTTACGAAAGCTGGCACTGGAAGAAGAGACACAGTTACCTGGAACTCCTCCAAAAGAACTTTGAGGAATATGGCAAGACATACAGCTCAAAAGTTCTCGGGGTCAACAAGATAACGACTATCGACCCAGCGAACGTCGAAGCCATCTTGAAGACTAAATGGGAAGACTTCATTGCACGGCCTGCAAGAACCATTCCCCTCGACGGCCTCGTGGGACCAGGTGTGCTCACTGCCGATGGTCCGCTGTGGAAGCAACATCGCAAGCTCATGATGCCTAGCTTCAGTCGGAAAGCGCTCGAAGATCTTACGATCTACGATGAACACTTCGAGCGATTCATGCAGCACGTGCCGAGAGACGGGAAGGTCTTCGACCTGCAAGATCTGTACTTCAGATTGACCTTGGACTCCTCTACCGCACACCTGTTAGGCTGTAGCAGCAACACGCTCGCATCCAGCTCAGAAGTTTCGCCTGAACCCGAGCTCGCAGGTGCTTTTGACAGAGCTCAGCGTGCTGCTGTGGAGAAATTCGCACTGGGTTGGGCCGACCGACTGCGCCCGCAACTCCAATATTGGAGAGACACCACTCTGGTATGGAACTTTGCAGAACGGTACGTCAACATCGCGCTCAGGCGCAAGAGAGAGCGCAAAGTGCAATCGGCAGCAGAGCCTGCGGTCGACGTCAAGCAATCTAATTTCCTGGACGAGATCTGTGAGCGTACCGACGATCCGGATGAGATTCATAAAGGAGCACTACATCTGTTAGTGGCTGGCCGAGACAGCACCGCAAGTCTGTTGAGTAATCTCTGGTTCGTGCTGGCGCGAAACAAGCGTGTCTGGCAGAAGCTCAAAGACGAAGTGGACACGTTGAAGGGCGCAATGCCTGACAATGAAGCAATCAGGCAGATGCCTTACCTGAGGAGCTGCATCAACGAATGTTAGTGGCGTCCCCCAGACAATTTTTAGAACCTCGTACTAACCCCATTGATAGCACTGCGTTGCCATCCAGCAATTCCATGGAGTCTGCGCGCCGCAGCAAGAGATACTGTCCTGCCCGCCGGCGGTGGTCCAGATGGCAAATCTCCCATCGCTGTGATCAAAGGTACGACTGTGCTAGTGCCTCTCTACTGCCTTCACCGCCGGGAAGAGTACTGGGGATCTGATGCCAACATCTTCCGGCCTGAGCGATGGGATACTGGCTCCCCGGCCCACTGGACGTACATACCGTTCCTTGCGGGCCCAAGAATGTGTATCGGCTACCAGTTCGCTATCAACACAGCATCTTACGTGACGATACGTTTGATACAGCAGCTGGAGAGCGTGGAGGCTGCGGATGATGAGCCGTGGAAAGAGGAGTTGGGACTTTCGATGACTTCTGCCGATGGAGCGCGGGTTTCCTTGCGTTTCAGGGCGGAGTAGAACTTTCTGCTCACTTCGTCAGCAGATGCGCTGGTGCGTAGGATATCGATAGACCCGATACAAACATACAATTTTTGCAACAGTGATGCAGTCTTGTGTTCAATCCCTATCAATCTGACAGTTGAACTAAACATCGGTGCTAGAACTTGATTGTAGGCGCAACAGCGATATGTTTCAGTCCACGAGTCGCCGATAGCTCCAACTATCGATGATTAATCTGTATGCTCACACGATTACTATCTTCAGAAGAGCAGACCCTGCCTGTACAATAACAGACTCGCATACCCCAACGCAAACGCGAAAAACACCACAACCGCTATCCTCTGGATGATGGCCTTCAACGTCAGCTTCAACGCCGCTTCAAAGCGCCTGTTCAAGGTGTCCGTCGTATTTCCCCTCGGAAACTCGACACCAGGGTGGTCAACATGTAGGAACTTGCAGAGCGGCTCCCAGCCATCCTTGACATAGTATTCCAATAATCTGTCCTTCGGCACCAAGGAACGGACATGCTCGTAGTGCTTGTCGTACCCTGCTTTGGCATTGTTTGTGAAATCGCCGTCGAAAAGAATCTCCCAACTGCGCTTGAACGCTGGGCGGGTCCAGCGGCTGTGCATGCGTAGAAACTTGGTGATTGGGATCAAGCCCTTGGTCAGAGGGTGAGCGAAACGACGCTCGCAGGTCTCAAGGCATGATCTAAGAATGATTAGTTCTTGTCTTACGAACATGTGAAATCCAAAAGTCTGGGCTCTTACTTGTACCACGTCTCGAAATTGCGATGTGTCAGGATGACCTTTGCTTCCGGATAAGCGGCGATGAGCTCTTCGGCAAACAGTATCGCGGGCATATCAGACACGCCCTGACAATGGCCGAGCAGTTTGTCAAACTCGGCTCGGCCGTATGGCTTGCCTTTGCCATCGTACTTCGCTTCTAGAGCTTCCATCCACATCTCGTTGTCACGAGGGTTCTCGAAGAGAGGCTGCCATCCGTGATAACACTCGTTGATGCCGAGAAGGCGGAGCGCGGCGCATGTTGCTGTCTGTAAGGTTAGGAATTGACACTGGCTTCGAGGGCTTTCGAACTGACATTCGGTAGCTGTCCTTCCCATTCCCAGCATGAGTACTTTCATCGGCACAGTTCTCTTGCCATATTTCTTCCTGTCGATGTTCGTGACCACGCAAGTGTAATCCGCAAAATGCGTTGGCTGCGCCATGTTGCAATTGAATGGCGTCTCAGTTGCAGACAGCTGTGACGGAAAATTGAGAAGAGTAGAATGATACCTCACAACGTATTTTCGCTGCCGAAGCTCGTTGACCATGCAGCATTGCACGCGATGAATTGCATGTGAACATATCTCCACTTGGTGTTCGCTACCTATGCACCAGGGAGAGGCTCTGGGGTGGCCGATGCGCCGGGACTATTTGCGATCTGTTCGATGACATACATGTTTGTTGCAGTCGCTCCTCTCTGAACCTGGATCGACATATCGAATGCTTTGATGTGCAAAGGCGGCCTCATGTCGGAATGATCTGAAAGCAGGAAGGAAGGAACGCCTGAATCTACTGGCGTGGATGTTGTCATGTCAAGTGAATTTCTCATCACGAGACACGTCGGCGTTGTCTGACCCAATTTTGACCTCCGACTCCCCTTCCATTTCATGTTATTCTTGGAGCAAATATCAAACGCCCTCCCTTCAGCACTTGATGGCCTGATCTCGCAGTGTATACCGCCTCCCGCACGGTGCATGTATATAGCTGACCGGATCCCTCATGATATGGTTCACGGACCGATCTCCGAGCTCCAAAGTCTAGTTGATGAGCAGGAACCACTAGGTCCATTGGAATGATTCTGATCGCTATGGTAGGATGTCCTCAACCGATTACGGCATCGAATTCCATGTTGGTGGAACCACAATCCCGACACCTGGTGTTGCATTAGCGCCGGTAGTTGTTGGCAAGATGTAGTTGTCCGTGTGAGAAACATCTCTCCACCGCCGCACTGACTACGCTGCATAGCGCTATCTTCATCGGGAGAATGCAACCCAGATACCGGGTCAATTCTCCACAGAAATCTTTACCGCCTATAGGAGGTATCACTTCGGGCCTTCACCTGCTCGGACAAACCTTCCGTGCATACGGCCTTGCATCCTTAGGAGGTCTTAGAGGTGGACCTCAGACTGCTACCACTACGCAATCATGCATGTACGCATTGCATCCTGCGTCTTGCGTCATGCACCTGCACCCTGCATTAGGATCACAGTGTTCCAGATCCATGGCCTTCTTGTTGCCCGACGATAACGCGACTGACGAAGGAGCCCACTGAGGACATGCGTAAGACTTGTTGAGAACCTTTGCTTTACAGTGCACTTCTACTAAATTGGAGTACACGACTTGCGTCAGACTTTACTAGCCAGATCCACATATGGCCTTTCTCCGATTCCAACAGCTCGAGTGCCATTCCGCTCCCCATAGCCTTCATAGTCCAGCGTAGCTGTATGGAACACGCTGCGATTGTCCCAAATGGCTGAAGCTTGTTAGCAGGTCAACAACAAGACATGCCGAGATCCGATCACTCACCGATATCATTTGGCTTACGCCATCTGAATCGCACTTGCAGGTCGTGGTTCTCACGGATCATCGAATAGAATTTCCTCAACAAATCGTCCGACTCCTCTTTGGTCAGGCCGTTGATGTGTTGAGCGAAGGGTCCAAGTGCGAAAATGCTCTTCGATCCAGTCACCGGGTTGGTCCTGACGACAGGATGCACTGCACTCAGCGATGTGCCCACGTTCTCCGGAGATCCGCGCGGACCTTCGAATACCTTGACTTTGTCTGGGAAGGCTTTGGCCGCGGAGGTAAATCCCTCGCCCTCGAAGGTAGCGGTCAAAGTCTGGAAGAAGTTCTGATAATGCGAAGAGAACTTATCATACAGACCGCATCCAGACGCCCACAAAGTGTCACCGCCAGTCGTCGGTACTTGGGTCAGGCGCAGGCTGGTGTAATCCGCGGGATGTGGCTCAAACTGTATATCGGAATGCCACTTCGCTGCATCGTATCGCTTTGGCTGGCCAAGCTTACGCTGCTGCTCGAACATGTGTTTCTGCGAAGCCGTGGAGATGTGGCTCATCTGAGGATCACCAACACCGAATTCAGAGGAGCTGTTGAGAACTGGATGCACATGGAGCGAGTTCTCAATTGGCTTGCCCGTCATTTTGCCCAAGCGGTCAATCAGCTCCTTCTGCTTGTCGTTCGTCAAGTTGTCCTGAGAGCGGAAAAACACAACACCACGCTGCGAGACTGATGCATTTATCGTTAGCGCCGGAGGACAATATCTTCTCTCGTAACTCACTTGTGATTGCGAGGTCGCGTATCAACGCCTCTTCATTCTCGGCTTCGAGGATGTCTTTCACAATGTCGACGTCGAAGTACTCGCGACCGATTGTCGGTGTGCTTTCTTCGAAGTGAAACGAATCTAAAGCTCCAGAAAGCTCCAAGGGCAATCGAGGGTGGCTAGATTCTTTTGAGCGTGTCATTTTTTCTTTGACAATGGTCGTGATTTGCAGTAAATACAGCAACAAGTCAGTTATCGAAGCTCCGGTGTTGGTGGACTTCGTCAAGATATACGTGATGTAGCATGGTATCATAGAATTTCCATCCGGGCAATTCACCCACTCATCACGACAGGATGGTTTCTACGGGCTCCCAAGCCATCATTGACGTACCCACAGAAAATGCCTCGACGCTGCGTATGCTGGAGCCATTACAGCATATCCTAGCGGAACCATGATATACGCACTGATACTTATTTCGGACCGTTTAGTTCGCGAGATCTTCGCTGATCAACAAAGTGTGATCTTAGGATGCGCTTAGCGGCGATCACTTCAAGCTTGGACATCCGGGAAAACAATGGCGTGTCTGGGGCCGATGTGTACACATGCATAGGCAAATAGTATCTATGGCATTGTATTTGAGCAGCTAATGCAGTGTAGTGGACCTTCACGAGGTACACTTGAGCGACTGCGTTGGTGGTGCGGTCGTTGACCTAGCACAGACGATCGGACCCAGGCCCTGCATTCTCAACACAATTGCCCATCAGCATCGAATCGATCTTACCAGCGAACATCTTGTGGCATCCTGGTAGTCGCTGCGCTCGCTCTAAGCTGATCTTTTGCCGTCTCAATCACTCTTCAAAATTATCACACAAGCCGCTGAGTCGTTTGCCTGATGTCGACCTTGGACCATGACATCAGTCGCGTTCTGACAGCCATGCATCTCATGGATACACACCACCATACTTGGATGGTTGCGGTCTTTGCAATTGGTACATGCACTTTCGTTGCCCTCATCCAATACTTAAGCGGAAAAGAACATCGCAGCTTTTGGAACTCGCATCAATGGGCTGGACCACAAGACAGACTGTTCCCAAGAACCAGAGCTGGAATTGATGCCATTCGCCATACTTGCGAGGTTGTAGGGAAAAGTTATGTTGCTGTATGATACCACTCGTAGTCCATGTCATCCGTATAAGACTCGACCTGACTTCGAGCCACAGTTCTCCAAAAACAACATCCCATTCATCCTGCCCAAGTTTGGCAACAATCCAGTGGTAGTCTTGCCGCCCTCTCAGGTGCGGGAGCTTGTGCGAAAGCCCGATGATGAGGTTGACCTACACATCATCCATTGGGAGCAGCTAGCCAATCGATACACTTCCCGACCGGAGGTCTATCTGAATCCAATTCACCTGTCCGTAGTAAGACGCCAGCTCACGCGCAAACTACCGACCTTCAGCGATGATCTGTACCGGGAGATGGCTGCATCTTTCGCGTCGAATTGGGGTTCCGAAATGGAGACTTCCAACAAAGTCGCAGTCTATCGGTCGTGCATCAAGATCGTGAGCAGGGCTGCGAACCGCGTACTCTCGGGAGTTGAACTTTGTAAGTGCTCCGATGAACCGCCACATGTACTTCATCTGACACCTCGAGCTGTACAGGTCGCAGTCCGGAGTTCTTAACAGGCTCATGGCAATACACTCTAGCTCTTTTTACGGCAGCAGCCCGCATCAACATGTTACCTCGATGGCTGAGACCGATCATTGCTCCAATCCTTACAGCGTCTACCAAATCGCATTTCGCCGCTTGTCTCAAGGCCGCTGAATCGGTGATCAAAAAGCGATTGGCAGAAGCACAGTCCCAAAAGCGTTCCACACCGTCGAATTCTCATGTATGTTCGGGCTTGTATTGGATCCCATTGTACTTTGGCTTTGTTGCTGACAGTGCACTATACAGAACGACGCCTTGCAGTGGGTCATAGAAGAGAGCATCGAAAGAGGCAACCCTATCGATTTGAAGCCCGAGATCATTTGTCGCCGAATCCTTGCGCTCAACATGGTCGCCATACACACTACCAGCATCGTGAGTATGCTTTAATTCTGAGCTGTGAGGGTTATGCTGACTTCAAACAGGCCATCACAAACACTTTCCTAGATTTATTCCACTCTCCAGACGCACCAGAGTTTGTTGAAGAGCTGAGCAAAGAATGCGACAGGGTATTGGCGGCACACAACGGCGAGTGGACGAAAGCCGCACTCAACGAGTTGGTGCTGGTGGACTCAGCTATCAAGGAGTCAATGAGACTGTCGGTCCGAGTCATTGGCATGCACAGAATGGTAAGTCATTCACTTCTCTTTTCTCACACTGCCGTCATACACAAGTTGACACTGCTCCAGGTGACTGCCCCAAACGGAGTCGACTTCGACGGCTTCCACGTCCCTCAGGGCGTAAGAGTCGCCGTACCAAACCACTTCATCCAACGAGATCCAGACGTCTACCACGAAGCAGAGCGATACAATGCTTTCCGCTACGCTGCACCCGGCGGAGCCGACAAAGTCGAGTTGTACTTACAGCAAAAGCAGAACAGTCTGTCGATGCCGAGCGACAGTTTCCTCGCGTGGGGCCATGGCCGCCATGCATGTCCGGGAAGGTTCTTTGCCACATATTTGATGAAGATCATGTTGGCACACGTTTTAGTGACGTACAATGTCGCGGCGAAAGGTCCGAAGCCCAAGGGGATCGCTAGGAATGAATTTCCCATCCCGAGTGTGACGGCGACGTTTGATGTCAAGCTTCGAAAGTCAACGCAGTGCTGATGTGTAACTCCACAATGCTCATTCGCCGTGTTGTCAGGGTCGAGATTGGAGCGAGGCGTCCTCGCGATAGGTTTCCAAGTTGAAAGGCAGACGCACGAGGCTGGAGTTGTGAAGCACGATGAGCGGCCAAAGATTTGCTGTTTGTTCAATAATGATACAATTACTACATACGCATCCAGGGGTATCATTGATCTTTCCGATCTCGCAATCATTATGTATGTGCCAATTCCATCCAATCACATTATGTCTTCTGCGATTCGCAGCCGACTTAGACGGGTAAGCACCAGAATCCAAACAAGAAGCTCATGCCGAGATTATAGGCCTGCCAGTCGGGGACGCACTAGAGCCCCTCAGGTTCGTCTTGCTCTTAGTGGGACGCAACGACGATGCCATCTTTCGCCAGAACTTTTTGGCTGGCTGCGGTCCCACAAAGCATTTCGATTCGTCGTACTCGTCGTCTTCGAAGAATGACGCCGGCACTGTATCTTCGGAATTCCCTCGCTCGAAGTCCTCTGCCTGTGTTGTGAACGGACTGATTGGGCTGGTGGAGCGTTCGTTGTCTGTGCTGCTTGCACTGGTGCTTGAGCAGTAGGCACTGTCCGGGTAACGTTTGGCGCGTGGGCTCTTGTTGATGGCGGGCAGATGCTCTATGTGGTGGGCCAGCAGGGGACTCTTCGGGGATACACCGCGGCGCTTTTCTCGTAGAGATGTCATCACACAGTCTTGAGATCCGTAGATGTCTCTTGCCCATTGGTCCAGATCGCAGCTCTCTTGCGAGTGAAGTGACTCGAAATCCGGGTGGTACGAACGGTCGTCGACACGCCGTTGCTCGGTAATCGTGCAGATGCGGCTGGGCTTACGCACGTCGATAGGTTGTTGTTTCGGCCACAAAGATAGATGTTGATCGGTATGTTGTGTGGGAGATGATTCTGGGCTGGAGCCGCTACCACGTCGTGGGCTCTTTCGTCGACTATCAGTACTTGAAATCTTAATCGCGGCAGCCTGTGGGTGGCGCCTTGATGGCGCTGCGGTCCGCCTGGCAGACATGTGCAGTGAGGCAGTCTCTGGTTCTTCCGGGACTGCAGGTAGTGGCTTTGCGTCTACCTGTTCGCGTTGTCGGGTTGATTGTGAGGTCGAAATGTGATTGGCGAGGCTATCTTCGAGTCGTATCTGGAGTCGACCTGTTTGCTCATCCGGATATTCCCAGTCGCTACTTGAGTAGCTGGCGTTGCGCAAGTCTTGCTCGTTGACTGTGAAGTACCGATCAAAGTCCATGGTGTTGTACTGAATTATGAAAATGTACAATTTGGTTGAAAGAGTTGTGAGGCGGTCTTGATCCTTGAGTAGAAGGAGCCGGAAACACAGTCTTATCTAACAATGCCCGCCACCTCCTGTAGTGTTAACTTTTCACATGATGTGCTCCGGTGTGTGTAAGGTGCGGGTTCGCAACGGTTTTCTCACTCAACCGCTCAATTCGATTGCAACGATCACAAGACTCCGTGGATGGGGCAATCCTGGGTCGACGGGCCACTACACCACTGACGAAACGGCACGAACGGCTGGAGTCTCCACGGGACCAAGGGTTCAAGGATTGGGGCATGCAAAGATCTGCGCTATACCCCGGATCTTCACGCCACTGAGGATCAATTTGAAGGAACTCGGCCGCCAGGCCTATCCACACTCGTCAGATCTCCGAGCTCTGTGTACGAAGGATGTCCGCCGTTACCTGTCGGGTGGGTGGGTATCTCGGTATCTAGCCTGCTTGAGCAAAAGACGCAGCTTTGTGTGCAGATCCTTTGAGTCAAATGCCTTAATAGTGTTTACTCGTGTGACTCGCTACACGGGATTGTTTCGGGAGGCATAGCGAGCATGACGAAGTCCACATGTCAAGGCGTAGAAGGAATGACTCGGAGAGTTCTTCTCAGCGCCTCGCACGCTCCTGGCGTTCGCTCTGAAGTCTCGACTGCTTCCTTTCATTATCCTGGTGGGATGTGACAAGCTTGGATGCAGAACAGTCGTGCAAACATCGCACACTGTCGGCTTCCAACCTCTGCTGAGACAGTTCACGTGGGAGTCCTTTCAGATTTCCATTGCCCCGGTAGCAAGCTAACAGCCCTTCATACCTCGCTACCATACTATCAGAACTTCAGAATAGACCATGCAGCGCCGTTCAATCACCCAATGATGCGGTTCTCGGAGAGTGCACGCATCTCGTAAGGATCTTCTGAAACATGGTCACGAAACGTGCAGATGTCAGGGCCGCTAGACAAACGGGTCGTTGTTCCGATGGCTCTCAGACGGAATCCAGCCGCTCTCTCGAGAGCCTTTTGAGTTCCAGACTCCAGGCTACCTTGATGGGGAATGACCAGCCTGAACCTAGTTTGACATGTGATGGAATAGTGCCGTTTGAGGTCGAGCCTAAGAGAGAGGGCTGAAATCACGTTTTTTGACCTCGAGTAAGGAGCGCTCTTTAGCGCAGAATTTCTGGTTATCCGGAGCGCTAGAGCCGAATTCGGTATCGTTTTCTCGGATTCCCACATCTGACATATAGGGCAGAGCGGAACGGAGACGCTGATACACACTATGATGGTGCTATTGAGCATCCAAGCGTGACTACAGATGGGTCTCTGTCTATTGATTCACCAAACCGTTAGGTTTGCCCATGGACCTTCTCACAATCGGCTATATGTACCACTTTGTGTTTTCTCTACAGTCATCTCGCACTCGGTTTTGCGGATGCTAGGCGTGCGCTCCTGTGCTCATGTTGTGCATTACGGTCATGCCACACGCCACATGAGGCAGAATCAAAACTCTGGGAGGACACTTTGCTGGTTTGTAGGATCGTAGTAAGCACGTTTCCTTCTATCTGTGCAGGATAACATAGTAACGTGCTTGTCTAACTTCCAAGGACGCATAAGCCTTAAACAAGGTTGCGTCCCGAGTCAGCCTCCGGGTGTGGCAACCGAAGTTCACATATCATGATACTTCCTCCTTGCTTTGCTTGCGTCTTCGAACTCTCGAAGTTGTGATCGACAGCTGGGGGCCGGACTATGTGCTTCTCCGAGGACTTTGCTCAAAACATGTCCACGCCCACGCCCACATGGCCATGCTTCGCTGCAGATAGCAACCGTCGTCACACTGTAATGGATGACACTGGCTCTCACACATTGGTTCAGGGTGGAGACTCATTCTTGATTTTGCACTTCACGCCTCACGGATGACTTCGTATGTGATAAAAGAAAAAGGCTCAAGAAGTGCTGTCTCGGGGAATTGCCTGGCCTTGTCAAATCTTAGCGTCAAACGGTGCTGGTATTCTCGCTGGCAGGATCAAAGGATGACGGCGGCTTCGAACCGCGTATCGACTACGGTAAGCTAGTATACTCGATGCTACTAGTCCTGTCGGCTACTAGTATGATATATCGTCGCACGCAATGTCATGGGCATGAGTTGTAGAATGTGCGGCCAGCTCTTTGCCCATTGTCCGCGCGGGAGACAACAGCTCAGCCTGTTCCAAAAATGTAAAGTGTACATGTATACATGTATGTATCCAACTCAATCGAGTGAGTTCCACGCGCGTGCTTCGAATTCGACGTTGTAAGCATGATATCATTATATCGTGCGTGCCATGCTCGTGCTCGTGGTCGCCTGATTCAGGCGAGTTTCGCCTTGTTGCCACAGCTCATAGTTTCATCGATGCAGCTCCTCAACCCATAAGCTCCTCCAATCACCGCACATGCCGCCACGCATGGAGGATGTGTCGCTGAAACTAATATCAGCAGCCCCTGAGGAAGACCGCACGAGCACAGCACATTCCAAGGGATCCTTATGTAATCATCCTTAACAGATCTCTGTCCAGCCTCTGTTCAGCACCCTAGCATGTTTTGTCTCCTCAAGCACTGCCCTTCTTCTTCTCCCATTCCGCAGGCGTGAAGCACTTTGGCGTCCACGCGTGGATCGTTGCAATCTCTTCCTTGAGCGCCGCGTTGACCAGCCTATGCCGTGCGAGTGTCATCTTCTTCTCGAATTGTGCCGACACGATAATTGCTTCGAACATCTGACCGCAACCACCTGTAGACGCCGTGATATCAGTACGCTGTTTGTGCAACACCATCGCATGTCAATGATTCACCCACCTGACAAATCCTGGATGTCGACGTGCGAGGCCTCTAGTCTGGTCTTCAGCGCCTCGCCTAGGGAGTCGGCGGTGATGCCAGACGAGAGCTGGTTCTGCGTCGCTTCGGTGTCTGTTCGTGCGCTCATTGTGGGTATGTGTGTTGAAGAGGGAATGGTACTGTCATTGCATTTGTCGCATCCAAGAATGACATGCGCCCGCATTTCACAGCAGATTAGATTAGATTAGATCAGTCACACCTCAAATGACGTCGAGGCTTGTGATAGCAAAAGTTAATGATGGAGTAAACATCGCGCCTGCATCTTGTTTACCGGCGCCTTTTTTTTTGGAGCAATTACATCTTTTTATTTCAATCAGTTTTTATGTCCAAGAAAGCGGTCCGCTTCGCAATCGACACGATGAGCGCCCAAGCCCGCACGGCGCCCTACACAAGGGCTGTCGTCGCTGCCATGAGGAGGCTGTGAGTAACCCACGATGTTGTGCAAGCTGCCGTGACAGGATACCCCTGACAGCTATGAGATCACCAATATGGGTACTAACGGTTCTTGTATAGCTATCCTGAGGCCCTCGCTGACAAGAGCTTCGACAACACTGGCCGTATGTCTGGAGCGATCCCATTATCATTGCAAGCTATGCACCATGTAGCTTACCCTTCGCGCTGCAGTCCTGCTTGAGGCTCCCTTCGACCCTGTCCGCAGGCAGATGAACTCGGTCCTGTTGACAGTCGACTTGACCAAAGCTGTTGCCGACGAGGCTATTGAGAGGAAAGACTCCATTGTCATCGCCTACCGTATGTTGCTTCCTTTTGTTTCTCTGTCTGTCTTCTGCGCGGCTCTAACATAACATACAGATCCCATCATCTTCAGAGGCCTCAAGAGCTTGACCTTCAACGATACACAACAGACCAGTCTCTTGCGTCTTGCCGCGGAAGGAATCAGCGTTCGTATGCTGTCTGTGGACCTATTTCATCTATACTGACTACCACTCAAGGTTTACTCTCCCCATACTGCCATCGATGCTGCACGTGGCGGTCTAGGCGATTGGCTGGCCGATGTCGTGACTGGCACGCCGATTGACCCATCTGAGCTTGAAGCCTCTGCGCCTCCTACATCAAACGCCCCCGCCACCGAACTCGAGCCCAACAACCCATTCGACGGCGAGAAGGGCGACAATGGCGATAGCTTAGCGCCACCCGCCCGTCCCTCTTACATGCTCCAGCACCATCCTTCGCAACTAACTCTCAACGACACCGCACTCGCTCTGGGCCGCAGTGCCCACAAACGCTACCCCATCACCGCCACCAAAGTCGACGGTCACCCTGGTGCTGGCATGGGCCGCATCGTCCGCTTCGACAAGCCTGTTCCTCTGACAGCTATTATCGACCGCATCGGCCTCGGCCTTGGCAATCCCAAGGGTTTCCCCATCGCAGTCCCGCAAGGCAAGCAAGCGAGCGACATGGAAATCAGCAGCGTGGGTATCTGCGCCGGCAGCGGTGGCGGCTTGTTCAGCCAGATGGAGAAAGACGGCGAGGAGGTCGATCTCTACTTCACGGGCGAGTTGAGCCATCACGAAGCTCTCGCGGCAATTGAGAAGGGCAAGTGTGTCATCTGCCTGTTCCACAGCAACACTGAGCGAGGCTTCTTGCACGGTGTGTTGAAGGGGCAGTTGGAGGATACCATTGCAGAGGAGTGGGAGCGAGTGCGAAAAGAGGAACTTCAGGCTGACGGTGTCAGCGAGGAGTTGAAAGAGAGCCTGGAAGATGATCACTTTGACGTTGCTGTCAGCGAGGTCGATCGTGATCCTTATGGCATCATGATCGCCAAGAGCGAGTTGTAAGACTCGAGCCACGCGATCTCGCTAGTAACGACAAGGACGGATGATTCAGACTGTGAGAGCTCTGTACGCGCTGCTCTGTCTACTCGGAGAACAAGGGTTTACTATACTAGATAATTCTTAATGCTTGCCGTTTGGCGACTAGTCGGATGACAGAGTCCATTTCCTCCTCCACCTGGCCAACTACGAACACCACGTGCGCGCCAAAGTCTCTTGTGGTTCGCACAGAGCGTTATTTCACTGGCATTATTTATCTCTTCGGGTTTTCTGGTCGTCCGCCATCAACAACAGACCATGTCCAACCACATCCAGTTCCAGTCAAGACATAACCTTTAGGGTTAGAGTTGGTGTAATCTTCTAGTCGTGAAATCGCATTCATATCGGTAGATACTGCTTGTATCGATATTAAAAATGTTCTTTTAGCATATGATGACTGTTTGTGGTATAATTGACGTGCTTTGGTGGGTTGATGGCCATCTTGTACAGCAGATACGCGAAATATCCTTCACTGCATGATGAAACATACATGTAGGATGTGGGTGGGCGACCTGAAAGTCTGCTCCTACAACGCGACACACTTGCGTCTTGTTGTAATTGTCTGTAATTTTGACACATCCAAAAAAAGTTCACGAACAGCTGGTCTCGGTGCCGCAATGCTGTCAGTATCGTTTCGCCGTCTGGCGGTCCCTGTCTTGCTGTCCGCCGCCACAGCCCATTGTCTTTCTACCGAGCTCATCCCCAAACCCATCATCATCGACACAGACATCTTCTCAGACGTCGACGATATCGGAGCCATCGCAGTAGCAAACACTCTCCATAACTGTGGCGTAGTGGACTTACGAGCTGTGATTATCAATACGCCATCGGAGTACGGCGCTCTCGCTGCCAGCGTAAGTACCTACGCTCGATGACGACCCAAGAAATGCCATGCAATAGGGAATCTGTTCGAAGATATAACCAACCACCTATGACTATCCTCCTAGCACCCCTTGCAAAATTCAAAGTCAAACCTCTGTCCACCCAACACCAATCCCTAACGCCACTCCCAGGCTATCAACACCCACTTCTCCAACCCTTCAATCCCCATCGCCGCCCTCCGCCCCCTGACAAACACAACCTTCCACGACACCTGGCGCTTCCGCCTCGGCGAATACGCCAGCAAAGTCGCCCACAACTTTCCCCGAAGTCTCCAGCACGCCAATTCCACCCCAGATCCCATATCTCTCTACCGCGCCACGCTCGCCACCGCCCCAAACGCCAGCCTGACACTAATCTCCATCGGTTTCCTTAACAACCTCGCCGAGCTACTGCACTCGCCTCCTGACATCCACAGTCCGCTGCCAGGAGCAGAGTTGGTCGAGCAGAAAGTCGCCGAGCTGGTCGTGATGGGCGGCGCGTATCCTTCAGGTTGGGAATACAATTTTGCGACTAACATCTCGGCTACGCGCACAGTGCTGATGGAGTGGCCGGCTGCGGTACCAATAACTTTCTCGGGCTCCGAGCTCGGATCGCGGATCTTTTCGGGCCAGCGGTTGCCTGAGCTGGCGAGCAAAGATTCGCCTGTGCTGGCGGCGTATCAGTGGTATGGCGATCGGTGCAATACGACGAGGGCGTCTTATGATCCGGTGACGGTTTTGTATGGGGCTTTGGGGTTGGGAGAGCTGTTTGAGTTTGCTGATGTTAAAGGTTTCAATGAGATCGCGGAGGATGGTAGGAATTCATGGGTCGATGATGGAGTTGAGAGAGGACGGCGGTGGTTGAAATTGAAGGATGTAGTGGATGAGACTTATGTGGGAGAGATGCTTGAGCGTCTGTACGTGGGTGAAGCATCGGAGGTGGGCTGCAGTTTCGCAGCAAGTAACGGTGGTTTGAGAGTGCAGTCTTTATAGATGCATACATCGCTTCTTCTGGCTTATTTGCTGGCGTTATGTGTACATGTACAGTCTCTTCATCTACCTCTTCCTCATCATTCTGGGCTTGGGGAAGTCCAGTGGAAGCTTCAACTTCGCGATCCTCGTGGCCGCAGCCTGTGCTTTGCTCATTCCACGGTTCTCCCTCTCCTTCTCGGTTGGTGGACCGACTCTACAACCCAGCTCGTGGAAGTACTGGCCGACCGCCTTGTTTTCCAGCCTGAGATCATCCTTCAGGTTGCTGATGTCTGTGACGTAGTGGTCAATGTACAAAGACAATGCACAAATGTGAGTGTACAAGTAGTCCTGGTGCCATTTGTTGAGCTCGTTGTTCTCGCTGAAGCGTCGGCGTACAGAGTCGACGAGGTTGTCTGGGTAGTCGGCGAGTTTCTGTAAAAGAACATCCTTCTTGGGAACCTTCCTGCCACCGCGACCAGCAGGTCCGAGTGCGGAATGGAAATCGAGGAGCAAGTTGAGGTAGCGCAGAGCCTTGAGCTTGTCGAAATCCTCGCCCTTGCCAATCGGACCAAGGCGGTTGGCGGAGAAGCGGTTGTTGAAGATCATGGCCTCGTCGTTGCGGGCCTTTTCTTGCCACTCCTTGACCTGCACAAGGCGCAAGTCTCCCGCCGGGATGAGTGTGGTCAACGGATAGACCTCTTCGACAGTCTCGGCAGTCAGGTCGGGTTTGGGAATGGGCTTAGCAGCAAGTGCAGCTTCAGCCAGCTCGGCCTGGTTCTGGTCGTTGGCAGTGGTGTCGGCCATGGTACCCAGGATAGCAGTCTGGACCTCTGCCGATTTGCCATCCTCGTTGCCCTTCGTGATTGCGTTGAGTGTCTTGCTCGCGATCGCCTTCTTCGACTTCTTTGTACCGAATTCTTGACCGAGCATCTCCCTCTGCTGTGCCATGGTCTTCTTTGCTTCCTTCTCCTTCACTTCCTGTGTCTCCGAGCGCAGGGTGCTGCGTAGGTTGAGGTGATGTGAAGGCACGATCTGAAGCTTCTGTGCTTTGGGGTCGTAGACAGCGACATAGTGGGCGGTTTGCGACTCGCCGGTGGCAGGTGTTGCTGTGTAGTCCAGTCTAGGGTGCTTTGTAGAGTGAAGGATGACGCTGTGAGTCGAAGGCTTGGGCTGCGAGTTATCCTTTGCTTTTGAGGATGCCTTCGAGTATGCCTTAAAAGAGATTTGTGGGACGGTCAATCCTGGCGCACTGCTGATCACTGGAGGAAGGCCATTTTCTGAGATTGCGACTTTGGCCGTGCCAGACGGAGCGGCGTCGATGTGCGATTTCTTGTTGGGCGCAGCCGCGCCGTTGCTCTGCCTCTTGCGCTTCTTGCCGTCTTTCTCAGCCATTTTGGTGTATAAGTGTTGCGGTATAGGTAGTATTCCTTGAGGCAGACAGCTTCCAATGCTGCAACGGAAATTCTTGTCGCAAGCCGAATCGAAGCCGGCCTCGCCTAAAGTGGCAAGCGCCGACCGCCCTCCACAAACCTTAACTCATCTTCGAGTCCACCACGTCTAAAGGATCTCTCTTCACTTCATCGCATCAAAACTGGCATTGACCCTCAAGCCTTCTATTCCAATTGTGGTATAACGATGCTTGTCCAAATCCAACGGATGCCTCCATAGAGTTGCAATGTCATAAACGCCTTTGAGGTCTGCAAGGCCGCACCGATACGTTACCTTCTGACAATCTCACGCGATTGACGAAACAAAAAATCGCTTCAACATGGTTTTGATCATATTTATGAGCAGAAGCCAAGTCTATCTACGTTCTTACGTATGGAAACGCTAATGTTGAGACGAAATGTAACCGACTGTCTGCTAACACCTGCATGTTCTTTCTTCACGAAAATTACTTGTCGCCCTTTGAGATGTTACCACGATTTGTTGTGCCGATTGTTGTCACTTCGGAATACTTAAGTGTAGCTGAGTAGCTGACAACTTAATTCCCAGGGCAGTGCTCGTCGGTTGGAAGACTTTCACTACGCGTTCACTCGGTGCAAGCTTCAGCTGTTGAAGTGAGTGCAGAACACCACCCATCGCGGCAAATCCTCATGGTCATGCGACTCCCTCGTCTAGCTTAAGCCGGCTCATGCCTTCCAAGTTTGCATAAAGTGTCAACGCCCAGCTTTTGCAACTCGCACGCAAACCAAAGCATCCAGCCGTCTCACACAACACCACCTGATTGACCTTGAACCATCAGAACCTGAGTCGCACATGAACTAGTGTGAGTATTTACATGTGCTTCGCTAATCTGGTGCGATACTAACTTCCTCGGTAGCTTCATCGCCAAACTGCTTGATCTGCGACACTTCAGCATGCTCGTTCTGTATTGGTCCCTCTTCCTCCTTTTCGTTTCGAGTGCAGATGTCCCTGCCCACCGCAACAAACGCGGCCCAAAGAACGGCGACACACCTTCCACACAGGACAGCGTCGATAACTACCTACGAGATGTTTGTCAAGAAAGCGACACATGGTCCACGCCGACTCGACCATGTGAGATCATGCTTGCAATCAGCTACCAATGCACGACCGGCCTCGACTTTGATACCGACGTCGACATCAGGAACCAGGCTGATCCTAATTGTGGAGGAGATTGTCAGTCATTCGACTTCCAGCGCACTTGCTATTGTCAATCTCAGTATCTGGACAGTGCTATGGGCTGCTGGGGCTGCTATTTATGGCATGGTGGTGATGCCTCTATGTGGCTTACCGAGTTTGATTGGCAAGGCTTGACGCCAATCATGGACAACTACTGCGACCCAATGCGTGACCCGACGGCAGGCTTTCATGCCTACCTGGAGCCATTGTTAACCAGCTCCGACTACCCATCCAGTACAAAGTTCTCCGACCCTCTGGGCTTCTCTAAGACCGAGGTATCCCTCTACTATGACCAGCCCTCCATGACAGGGGTCGAGGCTTGGTCTACCACCTTGTCAACAATCGAAGATTGGTCCAAAGACCGCATTGAAACACTTCTCTCCGAAGACCAGGCCTACATCACTCCAGCTTCCGACGATGACAGCCGCGGTTCGACATCATCCAACACTTTTACACCACTTTCTTCCACCAGCCGGACACCCACGAAAGTCAACAATCCTTCCAACAGCACACCGGCCACTGTAGCGTACCCTCCCATAGTTATTCAGCCTGCATACCCAACTTCCACAACTAAGCCGCTACCTCCGGCGTCGCTGGTAACCAAGACCGGGGCTTCGAACATCACTCGCGTCGGTCGCGGTGGTGTCCTTGGTATCTTGTGCCTTGTAGCGATGGTGATCATGCTATGAGGTAGCACAACCATAGATGCTCAAACTTATGTTCAACGCTCGCCACCGCAGAGCTTGCTGGGCCAGGAGGCACTTGACTAGGATGGGGTTCGCAACAATTGACGCGGCTGGAAAAATCATTGCGTGGTTTCCTTCAGATGCAGATAGTCTGTTGAGTTGAATACTCTGATCACTGTGCATCCATCCTAGATCACAAGAAGCGACCGATGGTACCTTTGACTTGCCTTCATCGTTCTTCTTTTCGATGTCACGACAGCCCCCTTCTTCGGCAACACAGCCAGCACGGGTGTGCATCGGACATTTGCTGTTCCTCGATAGTTGTTTATAGTCTCCAGCTACGGAATTCATGCAGTATTCAATAGGTTGTGTCATGCAAACTGTTACTACAAGGTTAACTCAAACCATCACATGCACCTTGGACAGAACATGAGGCAATATTGTACGCACTGATATCCATGTAGCAATATAGCCGATGTCTCCGCCCACCTTGGCTCGAACATTCCATGCACCTCTGCCGTTGCCTCGATCAATACCTCGACACAATTGGCCGACCATCCCACTGCTCCACCGCCTTGACGGGGGCCACGGCGGCACTCAGAGACCAATCACAGTTCTACGCCTACCGCACCCACGATCGAACCTCGCCGAGTAGCGCCATCTATGGAACGCCTGGCCCTGCGAGGTCGTTTCAACACCCCAAGCCACAACCTCACCATTCCAAGGAACTCTCAGGCACACAACTAAATTTCATTGGCACATCTAAAGGACCTCCATACAGCAAGTAGCAACTAGCCCTCTCGTCCCGCCCAATTGATCCGTCCCGTCCGCCCATCCCGCCCACCGCCTCGCAACCCTGCCCTCACTGCCCGTCAAAGCGACTCGCAGCATGCCGGCACTTGGCCCGGAGTGTCAGAAAGTCTGCGCTAGCGCCCAAACGCCCACGTGCAATCAGAGTCTAGACAGGCATACCGCTGCAGCCAGAGACCCGTTTAGCACGTATGCAAGGGTCGGCGGCTGTTGCGGGAAAGCTTGTTTGGACGTCGTTTGCGGTTTTCGCTGTGGGGTTTGAGCGGGTTGTAAGTGAAAGTTGTGATTTTGTCGCTTGCTTGTTTTGTTAAGTAGAAAGAAACAGCCAGCCGTGGTAATGTCGTGGGTAATCGTATATCGTTAAAATTTGAATCGAACTCTGTGATGTTCGCCGCCGTGGTGTTTTGTACAGTGCATTCTCGTGGAAACGTGATGGCTGATCAGCAGTCGACTGGTGCTGGGTAGCGCTGATTCGCAGCGCGGTACTGCTCTGGATATCGTTCAGCTGCGCGGCGGTTCATGGCGCTGGGATTATCGTTAGCACTAAATCACGGAGGCGGGCTCGTCAAAACTGACTGGACTTTCTTCTGCGTCCACTCCAAATCGCGCTGCGTTTCCTTCGCAGCTCTCATGCCGTCGGCGAAGTTGCTCCTGGTTTTCGCCAGGCGTGCTCGCGCCTGAGCTTGCAGGGCGAGGAGTTCGCGGTTTTTGGCATTGAGTTCGCCAGACCTTGAATTGAATTCGTTAGCTGCCGATCTTTGCTACTCCTCGCTTAGTAAAACGACTTACATTTGCGATTGTCTGGCGACATTGCGATCCAATGGCACTGGGTTGTAAGTCTGTGACAGGCGGTCGTTCATGTAGTCGAGGAGATCAACGCTCGTGGCGCCGGCCGTGGAGCTGTCATAATCGCTGCCGGCATAGTTGCTTGATGCTGACGAGTAGAGACCGCCGCCGGTCGTAACACTTTCTGGTCTCTCTGGTGGCGAGGCGGAATATTGACTGTAACCAGACGGGTTTCTGGTGTGGCGAGGGACGAATGGCTGCTGCTGTTGAGGTTGCTTGCCTGGGACCGGCACTGGGAGAGTGGTCGTCGGCTGGTACTGGTAGTAGTTGGTAGACATGTTGATGGAGGATTGGCACACGTGTGAGGCTTTGATGTCGTAGCGCAAGGGGTAAGATTCAGGCAGGAGCTAATGGAGTCTCTTGATCAAGTGAGAAGAAAGGAAGAAGGAGAAAGAAGACCTACTCCCTCTGAGCAACCTCATTTTATACCCATTGGCGACGAGCATTCTTGTCATCACCCCGCCGACGAGGCATAGCCGCGCCGCCTACCCACGGCTAGAGCCCTGCTCGATGACAAGATGACAGGTCAAACCTTCACATGTCTCCTCCCCCTTCACATAGCTCCAGGGTTTGATGAGCATCCCATCGCCAAACCTCCGCACCATGATACACCGGCAATGCCGCCATTGGTTTCCTGTCAAAGCTAAAAAGCTAGCTGCATGCCGTCAATCAGCAGCCGGAGAGCAGGCGAGAGTGCAGTGTTGGCGCGGTCTGGGTAGTAGTCTAGCCATGTGAATACGTCCCCAGCACCACGGGCTGGCAGAAGGAAGGATGGGCTTCGACAGGTAGCAGGCAGGCCCTCCCTGCGCACCACGTATGCACTCTCGCACGAGGCTAATGCAAACACGGGCCTGACGACCGAAGCAGAAAGAGGGACGACGGTATGCGAGAAGGGGAGTGCTGGAGCGTGGTACGGTAACGTTCGCAGCATGTCCGCGATATCTGCTGCAGGCTGGCTAGCAAGGAGACATGGAGCAAGCCAGCCCAACTATGCGTATGCAGCCGCAGCGGCGGCAGAGTCAGGCAGACAACGGGCTCGCATGGCATGGGCATGGCATGGCAGGGCTTGCTGCACGCCGCGGGTAGCACAGCATCTCGTGTTTGGCAGCTGTCAAAATACGTCGTTCACAGCCATGTGTCCGTCAGACACCTCTCAACCCGCCCGCAGCCGTCTGTGGTGTAATGACATGGCATGAGGTGCGCGAACGACTCCACCTAGCCGCGGCCTGGCTTGTCATTGGAAGGGAGAAGCGCAGTTTGATACTAGTTGCCAAAGGTCGTGTGCAGGATCCATCGAGGAAGGCGCAACCGACTTGTAAGTGAATGAACACGATTTTGGAAGAAAAAGATACAATCTACAGCTTGGGTCAATCACGACGATGCAGCTTATCAATCGTACTCCCAACAAATGATTACCAATGTTCAAACACAAGCACAATAGAACAAATCGACCGATTCCACAACCACCTTCACCAAAAACCAGCCAATCCATATCCAACGCATCCAAACACCACTTGTTCCTATACCACATATCTCACACCACCCAACAAACTCCAACTCCCACCTCTTTCCACCTCCAACCATTCTCAAACACCGCATCTCAATCATCGATCCACCAAGCTCAACACCAAAAACCATCCCACGACTTTCCCCCTCCCCTCTCCAACCCGCTTCCCGCACGCGCATCCGCTTCCCGCAAGTTGGGTACACAGGCATTGAGTTTTGGGCTGCAACGGCCTCCGGCGCAGCGCGCTGGACCTAGAGCTTTAGAGCGAGGAACCAACGCGAACCACCCACCCCCTTAGCGACGTGGCGCGCTGTCTCCAACCATGGGATAGGAGAGACGTCCGGTAGCAATGAAATGCAGGGCTCAGTAAAGGAGCGGTCAACGGAGATAATGGAAGGGTGAGGGAATTGGACTGGTGGTTTTGCTTCTGTTTGTTTGTTCTTACTTGTGAGGTGAGATGGGGTTTGTGGCGATAGGTGGGATTGATGGATGATGGAGCGCGTCATTTTGGGCTGTGATGCTTGGGAGATGGGAGCTTTTGCTTTCTGCTGCTTGCTTTTTTGACATTATTCAGTTGCTCTTGTTTTTGGGTATCGTGGCGCAAGAATAGACAAAGATTACAACATGAGGTATGGTTCGATGGCTTATCCAAAAACACGGGTGGATCACATTCATGCGTGGCGCAAAAGCGCGCAATCTATCTCGCATGGCTATCCCTACATAAAAGACAAAAAACCCATGCCGTCGATCACAAGAGAAAGCAGCCCACCGTGCCACTTTCCAACGTATATGCAATGCACGTAAGCTTCCGAGATGCAAAAAGCACATAATCCCGCCCAAACGTACGTACGTCCGTCTCAACCGGTTGTCCCCAAAATTCAACCTTCCGCAATGGCATCGGCCATGACCTCTGCGAATCTGCCGGCGCGGTTTTGGTCCTGCATGGCCGTTTGAATGCCCAGGAGGACTCTCTGGACGCCAACGCCAATTTCTTTACTGCCGGTTGTTTCTTCGATGTGACCGATGGCGCCACGGATCTCGGAATCGGAGAAGATGCCGCTGTGCTGCATGATCTTTGCTAGTTGGTCTTGGGTGTTCACATTGGGGACAGCAATCTGTGCTTGGAAATCAAGCTGGAGCTGCTGCAATACTGTCTTCTCAGACGTCGTTCCGAAAATGAGCAGGGGACGGCCTGACGGAGGCTTGTTCTTCATGAGACCCTTGATGGCGGCAAGGACGGATGAACTGAAGCGTGGTCCAATAGGCACCCAGTCGATGATGAGATCAATGTCATCGAGGACGAGGATGTTAAGAGGTGACTTGTAAGCATCTGTGAAGACCTTCTGCAAATGCTGAATCTTTTGCATCTCGTTCATGCCAATCATATCGACGGGACGTACGAGCTTGATGAACGGGAATTCAGAGTCCATGGCAATGCGAGCGGCCAGAGCAGTTTTACCTGCACCGCGAGGGCCGTGTACAAGCACGGACAGAAGAGGAGTGGTGTTGGACTTGACCTGCTTGATGAAGTCGCCACCAATTCGGAGGATCTTGTCAATGTGCTCGCTGAAGTGGATGATGTCGCCCTCGACAGCGCGCTGGAGGTCTTCCTCGCTGACACCGAAAAGTGGCTTGACTTCATCCAAAGCGCGAAGGAAGTCGGCCATCTCGACCTTCATGTCTCTGATGTTGTCGTCGATGGCGGCGACAGTACCGACCTTGATGTGCCGCTGTAGAGCGAAACTGCTGGCGGATTTCACTAGACCGTTGATCTCAGCACCACTGAAGTTGCGGGTGAGTTTAGCGAGCTCTGGCAGGTCGACATCGTGGCCCATAACGTTGTTCTCTACCATCTTTCCGGTGTGGATCTTGAGGATCTGTGCACGGCCGCTCTCGTCGGGGAGGCTGATCTCCATGTGAACTTCAAGACGTCCCGAACGCAGCAGCGCCTCGTCGATCATGTCCTTTCGGTTGGTCATTCCGATGAGCAGGATGTTGTTGAGTTGTTCCACACCATCGAGCTTAGTGAGCAGCTGGTTGACCACACTGTCACCAACACCAGTTCCACCACCGGCTCCCGAACCTCTCTGCTTGCACACGGCGTCCAATTCGTCGAAGATGATGATATGCAGTCCTGACTCGTCGCCCTTCTCCCTTTGCTCTTGCTCGGCATCCGCAAACAGCTTCCTGATGTTCTCTTCTGACTGTCCGACAAACTTGTTCAGGACTTCAGGACCGTTGATGACCTTCGGCTCCCTTGCGTTGAGCATCTTTCCAATTTGTCTTGCAATAAGCGTCTTACCAGTACCTGGCGGACCGAAGAGCAGAATACCTCTGACGTGCTGAATACCAAGCTTCTCGGCCAAACCAGGAGGGAAGATACGAGAGGCAAAAGCTCGTCTGAAGATGTCGCTGAACTCTTTATCCAGACCTCCAATTCCCATGTCTTCGAACTTGAAGTCGGGTCGCACGACCGAGTTGGCTGCAGGTCTCCTGTTCGAGCCCTTGAGGTTGATCGGTGTCCGCGCATCCTTGAAGTAGTTGATCATAGTCTCCGGTGTCAGGATACCTCTGGCATTGGGGCTCGTCTGTTGCGTCGCATCTCCCGATGACTTCAAAGAAGCAACGTCAACCAGCTCTACCGTCTTGACCGTCATCCGCAGAGGAATGCTCTTGAAGTCCATGAGCAGCTGCTGTCCAGGCGAGAAGATCTGGTGGCGGAAGTTGTGCGCGAACGCGCCTGCGAGCTCATCCTGATCATATGGTACTTCCGTGCTCTTCTTGCCAGCAAATCCAACTTCGATGTCCATGGCTCCGAGGTAGCTCTGCGAGCCCTGGCTGAAAGGGTCGTAGCTCTGCACCTGAACCACATCCGTGAGCGCGACCTGCATCCATGTACGCTGGGCATCGCTCAGACTGATGTGGCCGCGAGGGAATTGTGGCAGAGGGCGAGCGCTGAGGACGAAGCGGCTGTTGATGAGAAGGTAGACATCCTGGCCGTCGTGGTTAGGCGGAATGTCCTGGGCGCTGACAGCGCAGATATTTCCAAAGGTGAAGCTGTTGTCAGGGCTCTTCGCAGGGCGCAACTGCATGGAGCGGCCTGTACCGGAGGGCGCTGGTGCACCGCGCATGCTTCCACCGCCGTATCCCTTAGGCTCTTGGTTGTATGAAGCTGGCGGAGGGGTGCGGTAATCGCGCGAAGGCTGAGAGGGTGGTCCACGTGATGAGAGAGGCTGTGGTGATGGCTGCTGTCCTCGACCTCCAAAGAGGTTCTCGCGGTTGAACATGCTTGTGCAGGTATAGACAAAGGACGAGTGGCCCTCTTTATGAAGGTGATAGGTGTAGGCAGCTGGATTCGCGAGGCAAGCTGTCCTCTGTGGTCGCTATATGTGAGGAATCCCAGGCAGTAGTATTATTGTCTTCGGGCTGTTGCCTGGGTAGATGTATAGTGTAGAGTTTGGATATGTACAGGCCAGAAAGGTGACCAGATCATTCACCGAGAGTCTGGAAGCGCTTACGTCGTTTGACACTAACCACCGCCCGCTCGACCCTTGCCCCGCGTCCTCAGATGTTGACCACAAGTTTAAATGTCATATATAAGTTTAGGTACTAGAGGTTCTCAGTGGGTACGTGTACCCGTACCTGGCAGAACGAGCACAGGCGTGGTCAAAATACATGTATTGAGAATGAGCAGCGAGGTAACGAGCCGAGCAAAGCAGGACCTCGGTGGACAGCACGACTGTCCATACAGATGCGTCATAGGATGAACATACCAGCTGCTCCCATACCAATGCCCAGAGACTACATGTAGATGTAACCAAGCAACCAGGACCGAAACCATCAGGAAGTATATTGTGAATAAGTATCATTATAAATGTATGTACAATGCACACACTCTCGAATACGGAAACAAATAAAGAAGAGATGTTTCCGACTCTTTGCTTGAAACACACACTTTCCCTCCGCAGACCACTGAGGTCGCAAAGCAAACAATCTTAGAGAAGAAGGAATATCGCCTCCCCAAAAACAGCCGTGAACCTTTGTCCCATGTACCCTCGTAGCGCCGGACATCGCAATGCCGGTCAAAAGAAAAAGAAAGACGAAAGCCGTGCGCCCCTGTCCGTTACCCGCAGAAAATGCTCAAGAAACGAAAAACAAATATCCACACATCCGCAAGGAAAAACGAAAGAACTTTCAGACCGTCTTGCGACAACCTTACATGACAAGACCCATGATCTCTCTCACGCTCTTGTCCCAGTTCTCAGCCTTGCACAGCTCCTTCACGAGGCCAGCCAAGCAGTCGATGGCAATGTTAGCCTCGCCAGTGGTCATGTGCTCGGCATCCCAGGTGAAGCTGAGGGCAACGGACTTCTTGTCGTCAGCGAGGAAACCAGTGATAGTCAGACCGTTGTCCATGCGGGTCAGCATCTGCAGCATGTTGAGGCCCTTGGGGTGGCCCTGTGCGGTGGGAGCAGTGGGCAGCCAGTTGAAAGACTGGCGACGGATGAGAGGGAGGAGAGAGTCGGCGTCGCGCTCGCGCTCGGCGAAGGAGCGGAGGTCGTCTTCGCCGAGGTGGTCGCGCATGCGGTCGACGATGCGGAGGAAAGGCGCGTGGGCGAAGGCGGAGTTCTGCTCTTCGCCCTTGCTGACGCTCTGCATGAAGCTGACGGCGTTCTTCTGGACGGGCACCGAGATGCGGTCCAGGACGTATTCGACGGTGCAGCCGGAGATGTCGAGCGGGTTGCTGGTGTAGGCCTCGCGCTCGGTGACGGAGTAGTCACTCTGGAAAGGCCAGTTGCGGGCTGCGTTGAGGGTACCGAAAATGGCCTCCTTGCCGTTGGTGTTCTTCACGTTGAGCAGGGCAATGGCTGCCTTGACCAACATGAAAATCGGGATGTCGTGCTCGGACTTCAGGCGCTGAATGTCATCGCACTTCACCATGCGACGCACACCCTTCTGGGCGGCCAGCTTGTGTGAGAGCGAGGTGCGGCGCTCGGTGGCACGAGCACGGCGGCCATCGTGGCGGCGCCAGCCGAAGTCGTTGCCCTTGAAGAACTCAGGTGTGCGTTGAGGAGGCCAGAGAGTGCTGTCGGAGACAGAACCAATACCTTGGAGCTTGTTCGTCCAGTAGTCGACACCGTTGGTGGCCTCGGTTCCTGAGCGGTGGCTGTGGTAAGCGGATGCGTACTCGGCGAAAGAAGCGTGAGGAATCAATGTGCCGTCACCAGAGAGAACAGTGACGATGTCATCGAGCCAGAGCTTGGTCATGGACATGTCACAAATGGCGTGAGATGCGACAATGACGAGACCAGAGGAACCATCTGCGATGCTTGCAATGTGGACGCGGAACATGGGACCGCCCACGGAAGCAGTGTCGTAAGTTGGGTGGTCAAGAAGAAGCTCGTTGAGGCCCTCCTTGGTATCAACCTTGTGTCCAGCGGTGACGGCAGCTCTGAACCAGGGCTTGTTCGCTCTGACAGTGACGAGAAGCGGGACCTCGTCTTCGCGTTCGACAGCGATGGACCTGAGAGTCGGGTGATAAACGAGAACCTCCTTCATCGCCCTCTCGAGCTCACCAGCACCGCAAGGTGCGTGGTAGCTCCATCTGAGGTTCCATGATGAGGGACGGCATCTGTGCGCGAAAATGGCATCCCAGTCAGGCATGGGCACAACGTCCTCAACATCCTCCCAAGGGAGCGAAAGAAGAGACAGCTCGGCAGATACGGACGCCTTGACGCCAGCGTAAGCCTGCTCATCGCCGTTGATGTGGATCATGTCCTTGATGGCGGGAGGGCCTTCTCTCTGGGGTTTCATGGCCTTTGCCGCCGCGTTAGGCCTCGAGTCGATGAGATCGGCCTGGTCCTGGATCTTGTCGCAGTTCTTGAAGTCCTCGACGGTGATGTCTCTGCCGAGATCCTTCTTGACGGTGCCGGAGAGCTGCATCATCATGAGAGAATCCGCGAAAGAGTTGATTGTAGATTCCGGGAGGAGGCCGTCAGCACCAGAAATCTTCTTCCAGATCCTAATGAGAGATTCCACAGTAGGCGCGCTGGCGTCAACTGCAGGACCTTCAGATGCCTTGATCCAGTCACGGACGTACTCGGCCAGCTCAACCTTGCGGATCTTACCCGCAGCAGTCTTGGGCCAGTCGTCAAGCTTAAGGTCGGTCTTAAGGTTGATGACAGTCTTAGGTGCAAATGCAGGGCCAAGAGCCTTCGAAGTCATATCCTTGAGAACGTTGGAGGGAGTGACCTTGTCGCCTCGTGATTCGATAACAGCGATAGGAACTTCTCCAGCCATCTCATCAGGCACACCGACAACTTGAGCCATGTAGACGCCCTCTGCCTTTTGGAGAAGTGCCTCAATGCTGGCGGGAGAAATGTTCTCACCACCTCTGATGATAATGTCCTTGTAGCGGCCAGAAATGCGGACAGCGCCGTCCTCCTCCATAATGGCCTGGTCACCTGTGATGATCCAGTTTGCGCCCTCCTCGTCAATGTAGAAGCTGTCAGCCTTGACGTTGGGGTCCATGTATTCCTTGATAACTTGAACACCACCGTTGTGCAGCTCACCAGCCACACCACGGGGAACAAGCTTGGTGGTTCCAGGCTCGCAAATCTTCACACGGGCACCACGGCTGGGTCTACCAGAAAGGACTTCGCCATTGCGAAGAACGGAACCTTCTCTAATCGGCCAAATGAGAGTGGAAGGGCTCTCAGTCATGCCGTAGCTGGTTCCACCGGGAACCTTGAATGCGGCCTCGGCGCCCTCAACGACACTGGGAAGCACACCAGCACCACTGATATCGATGCTGATCAAGCTGCTGATGTCGGTTTTGGCGAACGCAGGGTGCACGATCATGGACTGGGCAGTGGTGGGAACCAAACTCATGTGAGTGGCCTTGAACTTCTCGATACACTCGAGCGAAGCCTGTGCCTCGAATGCTTCCGAGGGGTAAATAATGGTACCACCAACAAGGAGGAAACCGAGAGCCCAACCAATGCCGTAAGAGTGGAAGTTGGGAAGATGAAGAATGAAACGATGGCCGGCAACAATGTCACGAGGTTCCGTGTATGCAAGAGCGGCGTTTGCTGTGATGGCGCTTGAAAGAGCGCAGGGCTTCGGCAGAGAAGTGGTACCGCTGGTGAAAAGAATGACTGAGGTTTCGTGTGGATCGGCATCTGTGGGAGTATCCGGAGGTGTGAGTTCACCAGACATGATATCTGAGAGTGGTTGCCATGTGTTGGCGAGCTCGGTGGCGTCGGGCTGCGCAAGAAGGACCTTGACGGGCATTGTCTTGAGAAGTTCCTGGCCGAGCGAAGCCTCGAGCTCAGAAGCCACAGACGAATCTGGTGCCACGATTACTGCGGGACGGACCAGCTTCAACATGTGAGAAACTTCTTCGCTGCGAATGGCGCTCTTGGGGTTGATGGGAACCAGAGGAGCGTGGAGGTAGGCAGCCGCCCAAAGCATAAGTGCCCATTCTGCTTGGTTGTAGCAGAAGCACGCAATAGGTGCCCGGTTAAGGGGTGAAATGCTGTTCAATGTGGTCGCTAGTCTCCGGGCTGCACGATCTACGTCGGCAAATGTCCATTGGACGAAGTCGACCTCGGACAGCTGGCTGCTGACCCATCTGAAGTTGGCGGCTTTTTGGTGGTGTGAAATTACAGCGAGAGCATTAGGGCTGGCAGCAACAGTCTTCTGCCAGACATTAAGATGTGAGAGTGTGCTCGTGTCGACAGGCTGGCCGGCAACCTCGGAGAGCGGCATTGTGGTTTTCTGCTGGGGTTTCTGCTGAGGCTTCTCTTCTTGGGGTTCCTCTTGTTCCTCTGTGATGGGCGTTGAAGATTCGTATTTCGCCACGTTTTTGGAATATGAGAAATCGCTGAAGAGGTGGGGAGGGTAGGTGTATCTGTCGGAACGCCCCATGGTATTAGTAGTGAGGTATAAAAGAGAGGCTATGGGGTCGAAACGTCACGATGGAGAAGTGGTGAGGAAGAGGAGTCAAAGCAGCAGTATTAGAATAGAAGGAGGGCCCTTGTGTTGACCATCCTGATGGAAGAACTATTGCAGGGCCGCTCCGCATCGGGCATGGCGGCCGTTGAGGAGAGGTCGCGTAGATAGGATACGGGTTTGGCACTACGGCCATGGCACACCTAATTGGAGGCGTCTAGGGAATTGCAGATCGA
>Ga0265797_10000559_pt1 | contig 67611 bp, 51 predicted proteins | sample P2T30metagenome_FD_192433 | JGI IMG/M metagenome (GOLD analysis project Ga0265797, IMG submission 192433) | Plant litter microbial communities from East Loma Ridge, Irvine, California - P2 T30 | ecosystem: Environmental > Terrestrial > Plant litter > Unclassified | place: USA: California...
CAACCTGCAAACGGTCTTCCTGCTGACGTTGCCGCCGCTGCTGTGGGCGGGCAATGCCATCGCCGGCCGCCTCGTGCACGACATGGTGCCGCCCATCCTGCTCAATTTCCTGCGCTGGGTGCTGGCGCTGCTGATCCTGCTCGCGTTGGCGGGACCCGTGTTCCGGCGCGACAGCGAACTGTGGCGCCACTGGCGTCGCTTCGCGGCATTGGGCCTGCTCGGCGTCGGCCTGTACAACGCGCTGCAATATCTTGCGCTGCAAAGCAGCACGCCCATTAACGTCACCCTTGTGGCAGCCGGGATGCCTGTCTGGATGATGCTGACGGGCTGGCTGTTCTTTAACGTCGCCGTCAGCCGGCGCCAGGTCGCCGGCGCGATATTGTCGATTGCCGGCGTATTGCTGGTATTGGCTCGCGGCGACCTGACGCATTTGCTGGCTTTGCGACTCGTTGTCGGGGATGTATTCATGATCCTCGCCACGATCGCCTGGTCTTTATATAGCTGGCTGCTGACGCGCACGACGGAGCCGGTGGCGTTGCGCGCCGATTGGGCGGGGTTTCTGCTGGCCCAGGTGGGATTTGGCGTGATGTGGTCGGGATTATTCGCGGCCGGGGAATGGGTATTATCCGACGCGACCATCCATTGGAGCTGGACATTAATCCTCGTGCTGGCATATGTCGCCGTCGGCCCGGCCGTGATTGCGTTCCGTTGCTGGGGCGAGGGCGTGCGGCGCGCCGGTCCAGCTATTGCGGCATTCTTCAGTAATCTGACGCCGTTGTTTGCCGCGCTGATGTCGTCGGCGTTTCTCGGTGAATTACCGCATGCTTATCACGGGCTGGCGTTCCTGTTGATTGTGGGGGGCATCGTCGTTTCGTCGCGCCGCGCGGCATAATCCGTGCGCCGTTCCTCGATCCGTTCTGCTAGCGTGAAGACTACCGACAACCGGAGGATAGTCCATGCAGCGATTAATGCTTGTGCTCATTACCGCCGGGTTCGTGCTCGCCGGTTGCGATAACGCGCCGAACAAGCCGCCGAAGCCGATTGCCGAGGTAGCTGCCCGATAGTGCCCGTCGGCGCGCTGCAGAGTGCTTACGGGCGGAGCGTGCCAAAGGCTGGCGCGTTTGCGCTGTGCTTTGGCTTGAACAGGGCGCGCATGCGCCCTGATCCAGCCTGCGAGCGATCAGTCGCGCAGGAAGCGCCGCATGACCAGCGGCGCCGGTTCCAGCGGATTGGCGTGGGAGTATTCCAGCTCGGGTGCCAGCTCGAATTCAAAGGCGGAATAAAAGTCGATCAGTTTGGGCTGATCGGCGCGCACTGCGAGGCGCAATTCATCGATGCCCGATTCCAGCCCGTGATGGATGACCGCCTCCAGTAAATGCTGCGAGATATTCTGGCCGCGGTATTCCGGCAATACGCCCATCCGGAGAATTTCCCAAACGTCCGGTTCCGTGTCGTGCGGTAACCAGCGTACCGAGCCGATCGGGTTTTCTTCGTCCAATAAAACAAAACCGCCGCCCTGGCGCAGATGCTCTGCAACCAGGACGGCGGTTTCACGGTGACCGCTCGATGTGACGCTGACCTTGCCGGCCCACGCTTTGCGCGTGAGGCCGGCAATCAAGGCGGCGTCGTCGTCATCGGCGGGGCGGACCGCGCAGGCACTCAGCATATTTTAACGAATACGCATGCCCGGCTGCGCGCCCGGCCATGGATGCAGGATATAAATACCCGGATTGGCTTTCTCGTCCGCGCCGGATGCCGCCAATACCATCCCTTCCGAAATACCGAACTTCATCTTGCGTGGCGCCAGGTTCGCCACCATGACCGTCAGTTTGCCGATCAGGTCTTCCGGCTGGTACATCGATTTAATGCCCGAGAAAACATTGCGGTGGCGGCCTTCGCCCACATCCAGCGTCAGGCGCAGCAGTTTGTCCGAACCTTCGACGTGTTCGCAATTGACGATCTGGGCAATGCGCAGGTCGATTTTCGTGAAGTCGTCGATCTTGATTTCCGGTGCCAGGTCCTCGATGCCTTCGGGCTTGGCCGGTGCGGCGAGCGCAGGCGCAGCCACCGGGGCTGGCGCGGCGGCCGGCTTCGGCGCGTCGAACAGTTCCTCGATCATCTTCGCATCGACGCGGGTCATCAGGTGGCTATAGGCGCCGATCGTGCGGCCCAGCATCGACGTGCTGGCCGCGGCCAGCGTGGTGTCGGCCCACGTGTGGCGCTCGTCGTTCAGGAACGTACGCACGTTGGCGGCCACGCCCGGCAGGACCGGTGACAGCAGGATCGTCAGCTGGCGGAACAGGATCAGCGCTGTCGTGCAGACCTCATGCAGTTCGGCCACTTTGCTTTCGTCCTTGGCCAGCAGCCATGGCTTGTTCTCGTCGACGTATTGATTCGTCACGTCTGCAATTTCCATGATCTCGCGCAGCGCGCGGCCGAATTCGCGGTTTTCATAGCTTTCCGCGATGGCGACCTGGCGCTCGGCGCCTTCGGCATTCGTCAGCGCCCGCTTGATCCAGCCCAGCGAAGTTAAGGACAGGCTGTCCGCCAGCTTGCCGTCGAATTTCTTGGCGATAAAGCCGGCGCAGCGGCTGGCGATATTCACGTACTTGCCGATCAGGTCCGAATTGACGCGGGCAACGAAGTCCTCGCCCGTGAAGTCCAGGTCTTCCACCTTCGAGTTCAGCTTGAAGGCAATGTAATAACGCAGCCATTCCGGGTTCATGCCCAGGTTCAGGTAGCGCAGCGGCGAGATGCCCGTGCCGCGCGACTTGGACATTTTTTCATTGTTGACGGTCAGGTGGCCGTGCACGTTGACCTTCAGCTTGTCGATCACCGGATGGCCGGCGAACTTCAGCATCGCGGGCCAGAACAGCAGGTGGAACGAGACGATGTCCTTGCCGATGAAGTGGATCTGTTCCGCATCCGGGTCGTTCAGGAAAGCGTCGAAATCGATACCTTTCTTGCTGAAGTAGTTTTTCAGCGAGGCCAGGTAGCCCACCGGCGCATCCAGCCAGACGTAGAAGAACTTGCCCGGCGCATCCGGAATCGGAATGCCGAAGTAGGGCGCGTCGCGCGAAATATCCCAGTCCGCCAGCTTTTCGCCCGCTTCGCCCAGCCATTCGGAGACTTTATTCACCATTTCCGGCTGCAGGCGGCCCGGGGTGTTCAGCCAGTCGCGCAGGAATTCAAAGCAGCGCGGGTCGGACAGCTTGAAGAAATACTGTTCCGAAGGTTTCAGCACCGGCGTCGCGTTGGTGAATACGGAATACGGGTTGACGAGGTCCGTCGGCTGGTAGGCGGCGCCGCATACCTCGCAGTTGTCGCCATATTGATCCTTGGCGCCGCATTTCGGGCATTCGCCCTTGATATTGCGGTCGGCCAGGAACATGCCCTTGACGGGGTCGAAGAAGCGGTCGACGGTTTTCGTCTGGATCAGGCCGACGTCGCGCAGGCGGCGGTAGATGCCTTGCGACAGCTCGACGTTTTCCGGCGAATCGGTGGAATACCAATTGTCAAAGGCGATATGAAAACCGTCCAGGTATTGCGCGCGGCCGGCGGCGATCTTCGCCACGAATTCCTGCGGCGTGATGCCTTCCTTTTCGGCGGCGATCATGATCGGCGTGCCGTGCGTGTCGTCCGCGCCGACGAAGTGCACCTCGCATTCCTGCATGCGCTGGTAACGGACCCAGATATCGGCCTGGATGTACTCCATCATGTGGCCGATGTGGAAGGCAGCGTTGGCGTAGGGCAGGGCAGTGGTGACGAACAGCTTGCGGGTCATGGTCAGCGCGAAAAAGATAGGGAAAACAGCCATTTTAACAGCGACCGGCCGGGCTGCGCAGCGCTCGGGGCCCGACGGCATGTATTCGCCGCCGATTTGCGCTAGACTGCGGCATCACCAACGGAGAAATACATGAGCATCACAGTAGAAGACGTCAAGGCCGCCCTGGCGAAGGTTATCGATCCGAATACGGGCAAGGACTTCGTCACGACGAAATCGGTCCGCAACCTGAAGGTCGAGAATGGCGCCATCGCCGTCGACATCGAACTGGGCTACCCCGCCCGCAGCCAGATCGAACCGATCCGCGCCAGCATCCTGGCCGCGCTGCAGCCGTTCGGCCTGGGCATCGCGCTGAACGTCACCAGCAAGATCATTGCGCACACAGTGCAGCGCGGCCTGAAACCCCTGCCGAACGTGAAGAACATCATTGCCGTCGCTTCCGGCAAGGGCGGCGTGGGCAAATCCACGACGGCCGTCAACCTGGCGCTGGCGCTGGCCGCCGAAGGCGCCACCGTCGGCGTGCTCGATGCCGACATCTACGGTCCGTCGCAGCCGATGATGCTGGGCGTCTCCGGACGCCCGATGTCCAACGACGGCAAGACGATGGAGCCGATGGAAGGCCACGGCATCCAGGTGTCGTCGATCGGCTTCCTGATCGATCCGGACGAGCCGATGGTCTGGCGTGGCCCGATGGTCACGCAGGCGCTGCAGCAACTGCTGGACCAGACCAACTGGCGCGAGCTGGATTACCTCGTTGTCGACATGCCGCCCGGTACCGGCGACATCCAGCTGACGTTGTCGCAGAAGGTGCCTGTCACGGGCGCCGTCATCGTCACGACGCCTCAGGACATCGCGCTGCTGGATGCGCGCAAGGGCCTCAAGATGTTCGAGAAGGTCGGCATCCCGATCCTGGGCGTGGTGGAAAACATGAGCACCCATATCTGCTCGAACTGCGGCCACACGGAGGAAATCTTCGGCGCCGGCGGCGGCGAGAAGATGTGCGCGGACTTCGGCGTCGACTTCCTCGGCAAGCTGCCGTTGAAGATGGCGATCCGCGAGCAGACCGACTCCGGCAAGCCGACCGTCGTCGCCGATCCGGACGGCCAGGTCGCCACGCTGTACAAGGAAATCGCCCGCAAGGTAGCGATCAAGGTGGCCGAGAAGGCCAAGGATATGAGCAGCAAATTCCCTTCGATTGTGATTAAAAACGACTAAGAAAAGGAGTGCCATGCCCGCCCGGATGATGCAAAGACGTACGGCCTTGACGGCCATCACCCTGACCGCCTTGCTGGCGGTTTCGTTCAGCAGCATCGGGGCCACCCCCGACCCGGCCACGGTGGCCAAGCAGCGGGTATGGCAGCCGGTCGCCAGCGGCACGGAAGCGCAGCTGCGCGGCCTGTCGGTCGTCAGCCCGACGGTCGCCTGGGCAAGCGGGCAGAATGGCACCGTGCTGCGCACGATCAACGGGCGCACGTGGCAGAAGTTCGTCGTGCCGGGCGCGGAAGCGCTGGACCTGCGCGACATCCAGGGCTTTGACGCCGATACGGCCGTTGCGCTCAGCATCGGCCCTGGCGAATCGTCGCGCATCTACCGCACGACGGACGGCGGCGCCACCTGGCAGCTGCAGGCCACCAACCCCGATGCCAACGGCTTCTGGGACTGCATCGCCTTCTGGGACCGCGACAACGGCATCGTCTTCGGCGACCCCGTCGACGGCTCGTACCAGATTCTCACCACCAGCGACGGCGGCGCCACCTGGCAGCCGAGCACCGATGCGGCCGGCCTGAGAGCCCTGCCGAACGAGGCGGCGTTTGCCGCCAGCGGCACGTGCCTCTCCGTCGCCGGGACGGACGACGCGTGGTTTGCCACCGGCGGTGGCGCGCAGTCGCGCGTGTTCCATTCGTCCGACCGTGGCCGCACGTGGCAGGCGGCCGTCACGCCGATTCCCGCCGGTGCGTCCGCCAAGGGCGTGTTCTCCGTTGGTTTCCGTGACAGTTCGGTGGGCCTGGCCGTCGGCGGCGATTATTCGGACCGTTATCTCGCCACCTTGAACGGCGCCCGCAGCGAGGACGGCGGCGCCACGTGGACGCCCCAGCCGGTGCTGCCGACCGGGTACATGTCGGTCGTCGTGCCGGTGACCGGCGCCCCCGATTCCTTTGTCGCCGCGGGGCTCGCCGGTTCCGGCTACTCGCTCGATACGGGGCGGACGTGGCACGTGCTGGACCGGCGCCCCGTCAACACCGTCGGTTTCGCGTCGCCCACCGTGGGCTGGGCGGTGGGGCCGAAGGGGCTGATCATGAAATACACGGGACCGCGTCTGGGTAAATAACCTCTGGAGGTGAACATGCAGATCATCAAGGCATCCGCGTTTGCCGCCGCATTGCTGCTGGCCGGCGCGGCACAGGCCCAGGGACCGTCGGTGTCGTTCGTCGAGCCGAAGGACGGCGCGACGGTCACCAGTCCGTTCCGCGTCAAGTTCGCCGTCGTGGGCATGGAGGTGCAGCCGGCCGGCGCCGTCGTGCCGAATGCCGGCCACCACCACCTGCTGATCAACCGGGAGGGCCTGGCGAAAGGCCAGCCCATCCCGTTCGACGACAACCATCTGCACTTCGGCAAGGGGCAGACGGAAACGGAAGTCAAACTGCCGCCGGGCCAGTACAAGCTGACAATGCAGTTCGCCGACGGCGTGCACCAGTCCTATGGCGCGGGCTTGAGCAAGAGCATCAGCGTCACCGTCAAGTAAAGCAGGCGCAACGGCCTCGGCCGTTTGCATCTTGCCCGCGCCTCGGGGTCAGGTCCGACATTCGGACATTTGTCCGAATGTCGGACCTGACCCCATTTCTGCTGACCCCATTTCTGCTGACCCCACTTCTGCTGTGCTTATTTCGCCCGCGCGAACGGCACGTCCATCCCCGCCGCCTTCAGCCGGCCGCCGCCATCGGTGCCGCCGAACGTCAGCTGCGCGTCCATCGACGTGACGAACCAGCTGCCATCGGCCGCCGCGTACAGCGGCTCCATCGCATCGCCTTTCAGCGCCACCGTCAGCCCTTGGCCGGCGCGCGCGATGGTGAAGTCGCCCAGGCCGGCGATGCTGTACTTGCCGGGCAGCGTGTCCAGCGCGGCGGCCGGTGGCGGCGTTGCGGCGCGCACGCGTGGGCGTTGCGTCGGCCAGTTGTATTCGGCAGCGACGGCGCGCACCAGCTGGTCCGCCAGTTCGCCGCCGCGGTCCGCGTTGGTCATGACGACGATGCCGTCGCCCCGTTCCGTATAGGCCACCAGCTTGTTCTGGTAGCCGACATTGGCGCCGCCATGGCTGAAGCTTTGCGTCTGGCCGTCGCCGTCCAGGCGCCAGCCCAGACCGAAGTTTTCCAGCACGGGCGTGAGCATCAGGTGCGTCATCGACTGCGACAGCACCTTGTTCGACTGGCCCGCCGCCGAGCGTTTCACTTCGATGGCGATTTTCGCCAGGTCCGACGGCGTCGTCCACAGGCCGGCCGCGGCCAGTTCGGGGTGCGTATGCGGGCCGCCGGGCACCGGCTTGCCGGTGGCGTCATGGGGCAGCGCGGCGCGTGCCAGCAGCATCGGCGACAGCGGCTGGGCGAAACTGCTGTCCGCCATGCCCAACGGTTTCAGGACGGTCTGCTGCAGCAGCTGCGGGAACGGCATCTTCGCCCGCTCCGTCATGACGTATTCCACCACTTCGTAGCCGCCGCCCGAATAGCGCCATTTCGTGCCGGGGCGCGCCGACACGTGCACGCCGCGCGAATTGGCCGGCTTCGCGCCGTTGAGCAGCTGTGTCAATGTCGGCACCGGTGCGCCGGCCGCATAGCCGGCAAAGCCGTGCACCGTGGTGCCGGCCGTGTGCGACAGCAGCTGGCGCAAGGTGACGGGCGAGTTGTCCATGTCCTTCGGCAGCTTCCACAGCGACGTGTAGCCGTTGATATCGCGATCGAGCGCCAGCTGGCCCGACTCCACCAGCTTCAATGCGGCCATCGCCGTCACGGGCTTGCTGATGGACGCGGCCTGGAACAGCGTCGTCGGCGTGACGGGCGCACCGCCCGGCGTGACGACGCCATAGCCACGCGCCCATTCGATTTCGCCCGCGTGGATGACGGCGATGCTGACACCGGGGACGCCCAGGCGCGCCATTTCGGCGGCCAGCGTGCGCTTCACGGGTGGCGCGCCTTCAAGCGTGACGGCGGGCAGCAGGCCCCGTTCGACGGCGGCGATGCGCCCCGCCAGCGCGGGATCGTCGGCGGCGAAGGCGGGCAGTGCGCAGAACAGGAGGGGGAGGGCGAAGGAGAGGACGGTGCGGTTGGACAAGGCATGGCTCCTTTATTGTTGTCGATTCGAGTATAAGCCAGTTGCGGGTAAAATAAGCCCTTTATACCTATCGCTTCATACCGAGATGACCACTGCACCAGCCACTCCCGTCCGCACCCGGTTCGCCCCCAGCCCGACCGGCTTCCTCCACCTGGGCGGCGCCCGCACGGCGCTGTATTCCTGGGCCTACGCACGCCACTTCGGCGGCACGTTCGTGCTGCGCATCGAGGATACCGACCTGGAACGCTCCACGCCGGAAGCGGTGCAGGCCATCATCGACGGCATGCAGTGGCTGGGCCTCGATCATGACGAAGGCCCGTTCTACCAGATGCAGCGCATGGACCGCTATCGCGAAGTGATCGGCCAGATGCTGGCGGCCGGCACGGCGTATCACTGCTACTGCACGCCGGAGGAAGTGGAAGCGATGCGCGAACGCTTCCGCGCCGCGGGCGAGAAGCCGCGTTACGACGGCACCTGGCGTCCGGAAGAGGGCAAGACGCTGCCGGCCATTCCGGAAGGCCGCAAGCCGGTCGTGCGCTTCAAGAATCCGCTCGATGGCGACGTCACGTGGAACGACGTGGTCAAGGGCACGATCACCATCTCCAATAAAGAGCTGGACGACCTGATCATCGCCCGCACGGACGGCACGCCGACGTACAACTTCTGCGTCGCCGTGGATGACTGGGACATGCGCATCACCCACGTGCTGCGTGGCGACGATCACGTCAACAACACGCCGCGCCAGATCAACATCCTGCGCGCCATCGGCGCACCGCTGCCGGAATACGGTCACCTGCCGATGATCCTGGGATCGGACGGCCAGAAGCTGTCGAAGCGCCATGGCGCCGTCAGCGTGATGGAATATCCGGCGCAGGGCTTCCTGCCCGAGGCAATGCTGAACTACCTGGCGCGCCTGGGCTGGAGCCATGGCGACGACGAAGTCTTCTCGATGGCGCAGTTCTGCGAGTGGTTCAACCTGGAGCACCTGACGGCATCGGCGGCGCAGTTCAACAACGAGAAGCTGGCGTGGCTGAACAATCACTGGATCAAGCAGGCCGACAATGGCCGTCTGGCCGAGCTGGCGAAACCGCGCATGCTGGAAGCGGGCGCGCAGTTCGACGGCGCGCCTGAATTGTCCACCGTGCTGGCGCTGTTCAAGGAGCGCGCCAATACCGTCAACGAACTCGCCGATGCGGCGATGCTGTTCTACCGCCAGCCGCAGCCGGACGAAGCGCTGATGACGCAGCACTTCACGGAGGCCGTCAAGCCGGCGCTGGCGCAGTTTGCCGAGCGCATCGCGACGGTCGAGTGGACGAAGGAAGCCATCGCCGCGATGATCAAGGAAGTCCTGGCCGCCAACGGCCTCAAAATGCCGCAGATCGCCATGCCGCTGCGCCTGATCGTGACGGGCCAGTTGCAGACGCCGGCCATCGATGCGGTGCTGCAGCTGTTCGGCCGCGACACGGTAGCGGCACGCCTGGCGAAATATCTGTAAATCCCGAGGAAAATATTTCAAACGGGTATTTGCGTTTTCCGTAACGGCTGCTATACTTCTGTCTCTTCGCAAACGGGGGTATAGCTCAGCTGGGAGAGCGCTTGCATGGCATGCAAGAGGTCAGCGGTTCGATCCCGCTTACCTCCACCAGTTTGGCGAAGAAAAGCAGTACGGTAGTTCCAGGGTCCCCATCGTCTAGAGGCCTAGGACATCACCCTTTCACGGTGAGTACCGGGGTTCGAATCCCCGTGGGGACGCCAGGCTGTGGCTTGGTTTTAAGTTGGACCGTGTTTTGTTGTAACTCGTCGCCTAGCCAGGCGGCAAGTGGTAACAAAAGTCGCGATGAGCGGCTTTTATTTTGTCTGTGCCAGCGGGGGTATAGCTCAGCTGGGAGAGCGCTTGCATGGCATGCAAGAGGTCAGCGGTTCGATCCCGCTTACCTCCACCATCGGTGCAGACAGAAGTTGTACGGTAGTTCCAGGTCCCCATCGTCTAGAGGCCTAGGACATCACCCTTTCACGGTGAGTACCGGGGTTCGAATCCCCGTGGGGACGCCAGGTTTCTGGCAGTGGTTGTTGTAAAAGGTCTGCACCAGAGGGGGTATAGCTCAGCTGGGAGAGCGCTTGCATGGCATGCAAGAGGTCAGCGGTTCGATCCCGCTTACCTCCACCATAGTGCGGACAGGGCAGTAAAGTTTGACGTAAGCGAAGTTCCAAGGTCCCCATCGTCTAGAGGCCTAGGACATCACCCTTTCACGGTGAGTACCGGGGTTCGAATCCCCGTGGGGACGCCAAGGCGCGCTGCGCCGGCAAGCAAATTGAGTCGTCGATGATGAAGCCGCCCATGAGCGGCTTTTTTGTTGTCCGTGGCGTTTGCTGCTGTTGCACCGATCGTGGCCGGCATCCAGCACTGGCAGCGATACATTCCTCTGGCAAGCAATGCGCATCGGTCAGTTCGTTGTGGCCGCGTGACAGCGCCAGAAAGTTCCCGTCTCGCCGATTAATTCCCGCCTTGTACCCGGCCGAATGCGACCTATACTCGAAGGGATCGCATGCGTGGCCACGTCACGCACTTCGGCAGCGCACCATATGTTCGCTGGCGATGGCGCGCATTCGCGCGGTGGACCGTTGGGCTTTTGGGAGGCGACTATGGAACTCCGGATGAAACCGCTTCTGTCTTCCCACCGCTGGGTCGCGCGAGAGCCCGACTGGACGGTCGCCGCGATTGCCGGCTTTGGCGCCGGCGGCATCCTGATGCTGCTGGAGCTGATCTTCGCCACGGTCACGGGCACGGACCCGTGGCGCACGCCGCGCCTGATTTCCGCCATGGTGCTGGGCGATCCCGTCCTCCAGGTGGGCGGCTACAACCTCTCCGTACTGATCGCCGCGCTGGTCATCCACTACGTGCTGGGCATCGCGTTCGGCTTCGTGCTGGGCGGGCTGATCGCACCGCTGCACCTCGACTCCAGCATCGGCCTCGTCATGCTGGCGGGCGCCGTCTTTGGCGCCGTGCTGTACCTGTTCAATTTCTATGTCGTCGCCAGCGTGCTGAGCTGGTTTGAAGAGCTGCGCGGCTGGCCCACCTTGCTGGGCCACGTCGTGTTCGGCGTCGTGGCCGGATTCGTCTATCGCCAGCTGGAGCGGCCGACGGGCTGAGTCTTGCGCAAGGGTGGGCAGCTTTCCTTCCGATCACGCAAACACGAGAGCGACGCATGACAACCGCAGTGGCAGTGTCCCTGGTGCTGATTGCCCTGGGCGCGCTGGTGTTCCATATGCTCAGCCCGTGGTGGCTGACGCCGATCGCGTCGAACTGGCACGCGATGGACGACGCGCTGATGCTGACATTCGCTATCACCGGCGTGACGTTTGTCGCGCTGCACCTGTTCGTCGCCTACGCGGTCGTGCGCTTCCGCCACCGCGAGGGACACCGGGCCGGACCGGAGCACGGCAACCGCAAGCTGGAGTGGTGGCTGATCGGGCTGACGTCCGTCGCCATCATCGGCCTGCTGGCGCCGGGCCTGACCGTATATGCGCGCCTGATCGATCCGCCATCGAACGCGATGGTGTTCGAAGTGATGGGCCAGCAGTGGCAGTGGCACTACCGGCTGCCGGGGCGGGACGGCAAGCTGGGCACGACGGACGTGCGCTTCATCCAGGCAACCAACCCGTTCGGCATGAACCCGCGCGACCCGAACGGGCAGGATGACGTGCTGGTCGATGGCCAGGAGCTGCACGTTCCCGTGGGGCGTCCCGCGCTGGCGCAGCTGCGCGCACAGGACGTGCTGCACGACTTCTACGTACCCCAGTTCCGCACGCGCATGAACATGGTGCCGGGGATGGTGACCCATTTCTGGTTCACGCCCGAGCGCGTGGGCCGCTACGAAGTGCTGTGCGCCCAGCTGTGCGGCGTGGGGCATTCGAATATGCGCAGCCACGTCGTGGTCGATGAGCCGGCCGCGTATGCGGCCTGGCTGTCCAGGCAGCCGACGTTCGGCGGTGGCGGCGCGGGCGGCGTCGGCGGGCCGGCCGAGGCGGGCAAGCAGGGCCGGCTGGTGGCGCAATCGAAAGGCTGTGTCGCCTGCCACAGCGTGGACGGCAGCGCGGGTGTGGGTCCCAGCTGGAAGGGCCTGTTCGGCAAGGAGCGCGCATTCGAGGATGGCACGAAGCTGGCGGCAAACGAAGCGTATCTGCGCCAGTCGATCAAGGCGCCGCAGGAGCACACGGTCAAGGGCTACCCGCCCGTGATGCCGCCGGGGCAGGTGACGGATGCGGAGCTGATGGCGCTGGTGGACTACATCAAGTCGTTGCGGTAGGGGTTTTGCAGGCACGGCAGCGCGCAGCGGGCAGCAGTGCCATGCGCGCGTACCCAGCCATCGTCCTGGCAAAAGCCATGACACCATCGCGGTATCTCAGGAGGCGGAATGGATCCGGGAAGCGACAGCAAGGACAGCACCGCGGCGCACCAGAACGAGCATGATGGTGGGGCCGGAGGCGAGGGCGAGCACGGCTACGGCCACGAGCCGCACAGCTTCGTGACGCGCTACATCTGGAGCCAGGATCACAAGGTGATCGCGATCCAGTACACGCTGACGGCGCTGGTGGTAGGCGTCATCGGCATCGTGCTGTCCGACCTGATGCGCCTGCAGCTGGGCTTTCCCGGCAAGTTCCAGTTCATCGATCCCACCAGCTATTACCAGTACATCACGATGCACGGCATGATCATGGTGATCTACCTGCTGACGGCGATCTTCCTCGGCGGCTTCGGCAATTACCTGATCCCGTTGATGGTGGGCGCGCGCGATATGGTGTTCCCGTTCCTGAACATGCTGAGCTACTGGTTCTACCTGCTGGCCGTGCTGATCCTGATCGGCAGCTTCTTCGTGCCGGGCGGACCGACGGGCGCCGGCTGGACCCTGTATCCGCCGCAGGCCATCCTGCCCGGCACGCCGGGCGTCGAGTCGGGCATCGTCGTCATGCTTGTCTCGCTGCTGGTGTTCATCGCGGCGGCCACCATGGGCGGGTTGAACTACGTGACGACCATTCTGCAGGCGCGCACCCGGGGCATGACGCTGATGCGCATGCCGCTGACGGTCTGGGGTATCTTCGTCGCCACGATCCTCGCGCTGCTGGCGTTTCCCGCGCTGTTCGTCAGCGGCGTCATGATGCTGCTGGACCGCGTGCTGGGCACGAGCTTCTTCATGCCGGCCCTCGTCTCGATGGGACAGACGACGGGTTACAGCGGCGGCAGTCCGCTGCTGTTCCAGCACCTGTTCTGGTTTTTCGGTCACCCGGAGGTCTACATCGTCGCGCTGCCAGCGTTCGGCATCATCTCCGACCTGATCAGCGTGCACGCGCGCAAGGCCATCTTCGGCTACCGCATGATGGTGTGGGCGATCGTCGTCATCGGCGCGCTCAGCTTTGTCGTCTGGGCGCACCATATGTACGTCAGCGGCATGCATCCGCTGTTCGGCTTCTTCTTTGCCGTCACCACGCTCGTCATCGCCGTGCCGACGGCGCTGAAGGTCTACAACTGGACCTTGACCCTGTGGCGCGGCGACATCCACATGACGGTGCCCATGCTGTTCGCGCTGGGCTTCATCAGCACATTCCTGATCGGCGGGCTGACGGGCCTTTTCCTCGGCAACGTCAGCGTCGACATTCCGCTGTCGAATACGTATTTTGTCGTGGCGCATTTCCATATGGTGATGGGCGTCTCGCCCGTGCTGGCTGTCTTCGGCGGCATCTATCATTGGTACCCGAAGGTGTCGGGGCGGATGTATCACGAAGGGCTGGCGCGCTGGCACTTCTGGATCACGTTCCTGGGCGCCTATGCGATCTTCTTCCCGATGCACTACCTCGGCTTGCTGGGCATGCCGCGGCGGTATTACAGCTACGACAGCTATGCCTTCATCCCCGAGTCGGCCCATCAGCTGAACGCCTTCATCACGGTGGCGGCGCTGGTGGTGGGTGTCGCCCAGCTGCTGTTCCTGGTCAACCTCGGGTGGAGCGCTGCGCGCGGGCGGGCAGCGGGGGGCAACCCGTGGCGTGCCGTCAGCCTTGAATGGCAGACGCCTGAGACGCCACCCACACACGGCAACTGGGGGCCGCAGCTGCCTGTCGTCTATCGCGGCCCGTACGCGTATGGCCGGACGGGACCGGAAGGTGACTTCCTGCCGCAGAATATCGGTCCGGACGAGCCGGATGACCAGCACGCCCGGGCGCGCCCCACCGCGCAGGCGCCGCCAAGGCGACCGCTGGCGCCGGACGGCGGGGGGGCATCATGAGCCGCGCATCGCTTGCCGGGCTTGCGGCGGGAGCGCACACGGCGTCGTTCCAGCCTGGCGATCCGGGTTGGCGGGGCGGTGGCGGCACGCACTACAGCGCGGCCCAGATCGGCCTGTGGGTGTTCATGGCCGTGGTGTGCTCGCTGTTCCTGCTGTTCAGCGTCGCCTACCTGATGCGGATCGGCTATGGCGACTGGCGTCCCGCGCCCACGGTGCCGTGGCAGCTGTGGCTGTCCACCGCGCTGCTGGCAATGGGCAGTGTCGGCTGGCACATGGCCGCACGCGCAACCTCCCAACAGGCGGGCGCGGCGGTGAATGCATCCAGTGGCGGCGCGGCGGGCGCGACGCTGCGGGCGAATGCCGCCGCGGCCGGCACGCCTGGCAGCGCGGCAACGCTGCGCTGGTGCGCGCTGGCCTGGGTGTCCGCACTGGCCTTCCTGGCAAGCCAGCTGGCTGGCTGGCAGGTGCTGACGGCGCAGCAGTACCTGCCCGCGGCATCGCCAGGCGCCGGCTTCTTCTATATGCTGACGGCGCTGCATGGCCTGCACGTGCTGGGCGGGATGCTCGCGGCGCTGCTTGTCACGGCCGGCTTGTGGCGGCGGGGCGGCGATGCGCGCAGCCGTGCCGGACTGGCACTGTGCGCGCAGTACTGGCATCTGCTGCTGGCCGTCTGGCTGGCGCTGTTCGGCCTGCTGTTCATGGTCACACCGGCGCTGGTGCAGGCCGTGTGTGCCACCGTCGGCATCGGAGCGAGGTAAGCATGTCGATTGAAATTGAGCCCCGCGCCGCGGAAGAGCCGGCGATGCAGCCGCTACCCGCAGCAAGTACTGCGGGCGCTGGCTTGTCCGGGATGGCGGCGGACATGGCGGGCGATCGCGCCATGTTCCGCGTTGCATGGGGCAAGGCGATGATGTGGATCTTCCTGCTCAGCGATACGTTCATCTTCGGAACGTTCCTGACGGGCTATATGTCGGTACGGATTGCCGCGACCACGCAGTGGCCCAATCCCAGCGAAGTCTTCGCGCTGACGATTGCCGGCACGCACCTGCCGCTGATCCTGATCGCCATCATGACGTTCGTGCTGATCACCAGCAGCGGCACGATGGCCATGGCCGTCAACTATGCGTATCGGCGCGACCGGCGCAAGTGCGCCATGCTGATGATGGCGACAGCGGCGTTCGGCGCGCTGTTCGTCAGCATGCAGGCGTTCGAATGGAGCAAGCTGATCGCCGAGGGCGTACGGCCATGGGGCAATCCGATGGGCTCCGCGCAGTTCGGCGCCTGCTTCTTCATGATCACGGGCTTCCACGGCATGCACGTGTCGGCCGGCGTCATCTACCTGCTGGTGGTGGCGCGGCGCGTGCGGGCGGGGCGTTATGAGCGGTCGGGCAACTACGACATCGTGGAAATCGCCGGCCTGTACTGGCACTTCGTCGACCTGGTGTGGGTCTTCATCTTTGCGTTGTTCTATTTGTGGTGATTTCAGAATGAGGCCAGCATGAGTACTCCGTCCATCGAGATCGGGCATCCGAGCGGCAGTACGGCGCACGAGGCGGCGCACGCGGCAGGGCAGGGCGCCGCCGACGCGCACCAGCAGCATCCGCTGGGCCTGTATTTCAAGGTGTGGGGGCTGCTGTTCCTGCTGAGTGCGTTTTCGTACATGGTGGACCTGTTCCAGATCCACGGCGTCCTGCGCTGGGGACTGATCCTCGCACTGATGATGGCAAAGGCGGCGCTCATCGTTGCCGTCTTCATGCACCTGCGCTGGGAAAGGTTGATGCTGATCTGCGTCGTCGTCATCCCGCCGCTGGCGCTGCTCGTCCTGGCCGGCATGATGGTGGTGGAATCGGATTACGTGTTCGCCGCCCGCACGCTGTATTTCCGTTAAGGCCGGCAGGGATACGCGGCCATGTACAGGCTCCTGCGCCGCAAGAGGTATTGCAGAGCAGCACACGTTTCGCCCTTGTAACGGCAAGAGGCGCGGTGCTATAATTCGCGCACGCTTTTACGACGTCCCCATCGTCTAGAGGCCTAGGACATCACCCTTTCACGGTGAGTACCGGGGTTCGAATCCCCGTGGGGACGCCAGGTTTGCAGTCGCAGCCTGCAGTTTGCAAGGTCGCGGTGAGCGACGCAGTCAGTAGAAGAGTCCAGGGTCCCCATCGTCTAGAGGCCTAGGACATCACCCTTTCACGGTGAGTACCGGGGTTCGAATCCCCGTGGGGACGCCACAGATTATCAAGCAAGCCGCCTGGGTTCCAGCGCGGCTTTTTTGTTTTGTCCCGAAGCCCATGCCATTTCCATCTCCCCTCACGCTGGCCATCTTTTGCAAGGTCGTCGACAACTTCGGCGATATCGGCATCTGCTGGCGCCTGTCGCGCCAGCTGGCGCGCGAACACGGCGTGGCAGTCACGTTGTGGGTCGACGACCTGCGCAGCTTCCACCGCATCTGCCCGCAGCTCGACAGCGCGGCGCCTTCGCAGCAGATCGAGGGCGTAACGGTGCGTCATTGGGCCGATCAGGATGGCGTATTCACGCCGGCCGACGTGGCCGATATCGTCATCGAATTCTTTGCCGTCGATATCCCGCCCGGTTATATCGAGGCGATGGCCCGCTGCGAACGCAAGCCGGTGTGGTTCAACCTGGAAGGGCTGACGGCGGAGGAGTGGGTCGAGGGCTGCCACCGTCTGCCGTCGATGCACCCGCGGCTGCCGCTGACGAAGCACTTTTTCTTCCCCGGCTTTACGGCACGGACGGGCGGGCTGTTGCGTGAGGCAGATCTGCTCGAAGCGCGTAACGCGTTCGGCCAGGAAGCGTCCGCGGCATTTCTCGCCAGCCTGGGCGTGACGGGTGTCGAGCAGGCTGCGCTGAAGGTGTCATTGTTCTGCTACCAGCACGCGCCGGTCTCCGCGCTGCTGGATGCGTGGCGCGACGGTGCCGTGCCGGTCGCCTGCCTGGTGCCGGAGGGCGTCGCGACAGGCGCTGTCGAGGCATTCCTGGGCGGCCCGGCCGTGGCCGGCAGCGTCCGCACGCAGGGCGCGCTGACGGTACGGGTACTGCCGTTCGTGCCGCAGCCCGATTACGACCGCCTGCTGTGGGCATGCGATGTCAACTTCGTGCGCGGCGAGGATTCCTTTGTCCGTGCGCAGTGGGCGAACAAGCCGTTCGTCTGGCATATCTATCCGCAGGACGAAAACCTGCACCATAAAAAGCTGCGGGCATTTCTCGGCCTTTATTGTCCGGATATTGCCAGCCTGGCGGAATTCTCCCTGCGCTGGAATGGCGCCCGAAACAATAACGAAAACGCCAGTCTGGCCGAATTATGGACGGCATTACAGGGCGATATGGCGTTATTGGCATGCCGCTCCGTCCATTGGGAAGAGCGCATGTTGGAAAACGGCGACCTCGCCGCCAATCTGCTGACTTTCGCGCGGTCCCTGCGGTAGGCGCCGCCAATAGAACATGTTATGATGGGCGGTTACTGCAACCCATTTTTAGTGTAGACACTCTCTTATGAAACCCGCAAAAGAAATTCGTGTTGGCAACATCATCATGGTTGACGCCAAGCCATTCATCGTGCTGCGTTCCGACGTCAACGGTTCGAGCCGCACGGGCTTCACCTACAAGTGGAAGATGAAGAATCTTCTGACGAACGCACCGCTGGAAAACGTCTTCCGCGGCGACGACAAGTTCGACGTGGTCGTTCTGGACAAGAAGCCGGTGACCTACTCGTACTTCGCCGATCCGCTGTACGTCTTCATGGATGAAGAGTACAACCAGTACGAAATCGAAGAAGAAAACCTGGGCGACGCGCTGAACTACCTGAAAGACGGCATGGAATGCGAAGCTGTCTTCTATGACGGCAAGGCCATCTCGGTCGAACTGCCGACGACGATCACCCGTCAGATCGTGTACTCGGAACCAGCCGTCAAGGGCAACACGTCCGGTAACGTGCTGAAAGAAGCGCGCATCGAAAACGCGATCGAATCGAAGCAGCACACCGTTCAGGTGCCACTGTTCGTCAGCCAGGACGACATGATCGAGATCGACACCCGTACCAACGAATACAAGCGCGTGATCCGTAACTAAGATCCGCTCTTGCTGAAAGAACGCTGCCTCGGCAGCGTTTTTTTTTGGCGATAGCCCGTGTGTTCCTCCACGCCACCGGCTGCTATGCTTGCACCATCCTCGACAATGGAGCAGGCGAATGAAGCGCAGGCATTTCGTGCAGCTGGGACTGGCAATGGGTGGCACCGCGGCGCTGGCGGCGGCGCATGCCAGGGGCAAGGCCGCGTCGGCAAGCGTTCTCGACGCCGGCGTGGTGCGGCAGCAGGCGCTGATGGCGGCCAACAGGCTGACGGCGCACGCGCTGGCAACGCAATACCTTGCGCGCATCGCCCGGATCGACAAGGCCGGTCCGCGTATCAACGCCATCATCGAACTCAACCCGCAAGCGCCGCGGATCGCACGCGACCTGGACCGCGAGCGGCAGGCGGGCAGGGTGCGCGGGCCGCTGCACGGCATACCAGTGCTGCTGAAGGACAATATCGCGACGGCCGACCGCATGAGCACGACAGCCGGGTCGCTGGCGCTGGACGGTGTGCGCGCTGCCCGCGACGCCCATGTGGTGGCACGGCTGCGCGCGGCCGGCGCCGTCATCCTCGGCAAGACCAACCTCAGCGAGTGGGCGAATATGCGCTCGACGCAGTCCGTCAGCGGCTGGAGTGGCCGCGGCGGCCTGACGCGCAATCCCTATGCCCTCGACCGCAACTGCAGCGGGTCCAGCTCCGGCTCCGCCGCGGCGATCGCTGCCGGCCTTGCCACGCTGGCCGTCGGCACTGAGACGGACGGCTCGATCGTCTCGCCCGCGTCGATCTGCGGGCTGGTGGGCATCAAGCCGACCCTGGGCCTCGTCAGCCGCAGCGGCATCATTCCCATCGCCGCGTCGCAGGACACGGCCGGCCCGATGACGCGCACGGTGACGGACGCCGCGCTGCTGCTGAACGCACTGGCCGGCACCGATCCCGACGACGCCGTCACGCGCGACGCATCGGCCAGGGCGGTCGATCACACGCAGGGCCTGCAGCGCGACGCGCTGCGCGGCAAGCGCCTCGGCATTGCCCGCAATTTCTTCGGCCTTAACGATGAAGTGGACGACCGCATTGAGGCCGCGTTGGCCGTGCTGAAGGCGCAGGGCGCGGAGCTGGTGGACGTGCAGGTGCCGAACACGGACAAATACGGCAACCTGGGAACGCAGGTGCTGCTGTACGAGTTCAAGCCCGGCCTGGCGGATTACCTGCGCCGTTACGCGCCGGGTGCGCGTATCGCGTCGATGGCCGACGTCATCGCCTTCAACCGCACGCACGCCGACCGCGAGCTGCGCTGGTTCGGCCAGCAGCACCTGGAAAACGCCGACGCCAAGGGTGGCCTGGACAGCAAGGAATATCTGGATGCGCTGGCGACGTGCCGCCGCTATGCGCGCGAGGAGGGGCTGGACAAGGTGCTGCGCGAATATCGCCTCGATGCGCTGGTCGCGCCGACGGGCGGCCCGGCGTGGCTGACGGACTTCGTCAACGGCGACCATTACGGCGGCAGCTTCTCGTCGCCGGCCGCCGTGGCCGGCTATCCGCACATCACCGTCCCGGCAGGATACGTGCGCGGGCTGCCGGTTGGCCTGTCGTTTGTCGGCAGCGCCTGGACCGATGCCGCGTTGATCGGCATGGCGTACGCCTACGAGCAGGCGACGCTGCTGCGGCGGGCGCCGACGTTTCCGGCCACGGTCAATGTGACGCTGCGCGGATAGCTTTGGGGACAGGCACCTCTGCGGGCCTCCCGGCCCGCAGAGGTGCCTGTCCCCGACGTGCTGCCGGAGGCATCGACGATTGCTTCGGCTCCGGCGAGCGTCTCTGCGGCATCGGAAGCAAACGTCGGGGACAGGCACCTTTCCCGGGGCCGGAGGCCCGGGAAACGTGCCAGTCCCCGGTGCCTCACACTTCGATAAACCGCATCTTGAAGTTGCGCCCCTTGAAGCTGCCGAAGTCGCCGCCCTGGCGGCTGGCGGCATTCAGCTTGGCAAACGCATCGTAAGCGATGCGCCGGTCGATGGCGACGTAGGTCTGGAACTCGGTGACGTTGATCTTGCCCACCTGTTCCTTGGACAGGCCCGCGTCGCCCGTCAGCGCGCCCAGCACGTCGCCGGGGCGCAGCTTGTCCTTCTTGCCGCCCGAGATACACAAGGTCATCATCGGCGCCGCGTCGCCCTGGGCGTATTCGTCGACCGACAGGTCCTTGATCGAATACCACTCGACGGGCGCGCCCTGGTACTCCTCGATCAGCTTGACCCATTTCTTCTCGTTCGGCGCGCACAGCGTCAGCGACAGGCCTTTCTCGTCGCCGCGGCCCGTGCGGCCGATGCGGTGGATGTGCACTTCCGTGTCCTTCGACACGTCCGCATTGATGACCGCTTCCAGGTTCTGGATGTCCAGGCCGCGCGCGGCAACGTCGGTGGCGATCAGGATCGAGCAGCTGCGGTTGGCGAACAGCACGAGGATTTCATCGCGCTCGCGCTGTTCCAGTTCGCCGTACAGCGCGAGCGCCGAGAAGCCCTGCGCGCGCAGCTCGTCCACCAGTTCGCGGCAGTGCACCTTGGTGTTGCAGAAGACGATGGCCGATGCCGGCTGGTAGTGCTTCAGCAGCTTGCCGACGGCGGCGTCGCGCTCGTCGAAGCCGATTTCGTAAAAGCGTTGCACGATCTTGCTGCTTTCGTGCTGCGCCTGGATGATCACTTCCACCGGGTCCGCCAGGAACGCTTCCGTCGCCACGCGGATATCGTCCGGGTAGGTGGCCGAGAAGAGCAACGTCTGGCGGCGCTTCGGGCACGCGCTGACGATGCCCGCGATCTCGTCATAGAAGCCCATGTCGGTCATGCGGTCGGCTTCGTCCAGCACCAGCGTCTGCACCGTCGACAGGTCGATCGTGTTGCGGCCGATATGGTCGCGGATACGGCCCGGCGTGCCGACGACGACGTGCGCGCCGTGCTCCAGCGACGCGATCTGCGGACGCATCGGCGCGCCGCCTGTCAGCACGAGGATCTTGACATTGCCGACGCTGCGCGCCAGGCGCCGTAGCTCATTGGCCACCTGATCCGCCAGCTCACGCGTGGGGCACAGCACCAGCGCCTGCGTGGCGAACCACGCCGGATTGATCTTGTGCAGGAGGCCAATGCCGAAAGCGGCCGTCTTGCCGCTGCCCGTTTTGGCCTGGGCGATCAGGTCGCGCCCTTCCAGCACGGACGGCAGGCTCTGTGCCTGGATCGGCGTCATGGTTTTATAGCCCAGCGAATCGAGGTTCGCGAGGAAGGAGTCGGTCAGCGGCAGGCTGGCAAAGGAGTCGGAGGTCATGGCGGGGCGGCGGTAAGTGGATTGAGTGGTCTGGCAAAATGGGCGGATTGGCTCACATCGCTGCAAACCGCCGTCGGGGTAAATCAGTGGCCGCCGCCCCAGACGGGAAGTCCCGTCAGGTCGAGGCTCTCGTCACGCTGCCATACAGGCAGGCCCGTGGCGTCGGTCGGTTCCAGCAGTTCCATCTGTTCCTGCTTCAGTGCGGCGCGACGTGGGCGTGGGGGCGGTGCGCGCTTCGGCTCCGGCTCCATCGGCTCCGCCGGGCCGAAGCCGGGCAGGTCGAACGTCGCATTGTCTTTTTTGTCTCTCATGGTCCGGGTGGGGGCGGATGGTGCCCCGAAAAACAAAAGCCCGGCTGTGACAGTCGGGCTCTCAATGTAAAGCGGCCCGCAGTGTAACACACGGACCAGTCGCTGTCAGCGGAAAGACAGGGCGCCGGTCAGGTCGCCCGGCGGCCGCGCGCCGCGCGCGGCAAACGCGCGGTTGCGCTCAGCCAGGCCCTCCAGCAGCGGCAACCCGTGCAGCCGCGTGATGAAGCGCAGGATCGACGTCGTGTCGTAGAAGCTGTGGTCGACGGCGCCCTGCCTGGCGAAAGGCGAGACGACCAGCGCCGGCACCCGCGAGCCCGGGCCCCAGCGGTCGCCCTGCGGCGGCGCCACGTGGTCCCACCAGCCGCCGTTCTCGTCGAACGTGACGACGACCACCATGTTCTGCCACTGCGGCGAATGGCGCAGGTGCTGCAGCACGTTGACGATGTGCTGGTCGCCCGACTCGATATCCGAATAGCCGGCGTGCAGGTTCAGGTTCCCCTGCGGTTTGTAGAAGCTGACGGCCGGCAGCTTGCCCGCCACGGCGTCGGCCAGGAAGCGGTTGGAGATCGGGCTGTCGCCCAGGCCGCCGTCGCGCAGGTGCCGGGCGCGCGCCTCCGTACCCGGCGCGTAGTTGGCGAAATAATTGAACGGCTGGTGGTGGGCCTGGAAGTTCGGCTTCGATCCGCCGCCTTTGGTATCCAGCGCGGCCTGCCAGGCGCCCCCGTACCACGCCCACGACACGCCCTTGCGCGACAGCAGGTCGCCGATGGTGTCGAAGGTCTGTGGCGGCAGCGTGCTGGCGTCGTCCGGATCGGCCAGCAGCGGATCGCCGCCGGGGGCAGGGCGCACGTAGCTCGGCTGGTACGGCGGCGACATCGTGTTGACGGCATAACCGTCCGGTGTGATGGCGCCGTCATTGACGAACTTGGTCCGGCCCAGCAACGCCGACTTCGGCGAATCCGGCGCGATCGCCAGGCGCGTGCCCTTGACGCCGTCCGCCGTGGCGGCGATCCGTTTCTTCGCCTTCGTCTCGGCGGCGTTGAAGTATTCGGGCGTGCGGCCGGAGATCAGGAACTGGTGGTTCAGGTAGGAGCCGCCGAAGGCCGCCATGAAGAAGTTGTCGCACAACGTGAACTGGCGCGCCACCTGCCACAGGCCCAGGTTCTTTTCCGTCTCCGCGTAGTGACCCATCACCAGGCCGCCGGCGTCGGTCCACGCGACGAAGCCGTCGTTCTTGCCGCCGTTGATCTGCATCTGGTTCTGGTAGAAGCGGTGCTGCAGGTCGCGCGTGATGACGGCTTCCGGCAGCGGCTTGCCGGCGGCATCCCTCAGTGCAAACGGCGCGTTCGGCAGGCCCTTGATATCGTCTTCCTTCAGCTCATAGCGCACCCCGGCGATATCCTGCGGCACGGGCACGGTGCCGCCCCACACCTTCGGCAGTTCCGGCAGGATGCTGCCATCCACGTCGCGCTGGCGGCACTGCTCGACCGGCACGTCCGCCAGCGGCGACGCGAGGCCGGGGTAGTTGGCGAACAGGTTGTTGAAGCTGCGGTTCTCCAGGTAGATGACGACGACGTTCTTCACGTGCGCCTTCAGCTTCGTATCGAGCGAGCCCTTGACGATTTTCGTCTTCGCCTGCGCGGGCGCGGCGGCGGCGGAGGCTGGAATCGCGCCGACGACACCGGCGGCGGTAGCGGCCTGCAGCAGCCGGCGGCGGGCGGGATTGGATGGGAGATCGTTATGGTCCGACACGCGCGGCTCCTCGATGCAAGGTGGTTGAAACCGCCGAGTGTAGCACTGCGTTCGTGGCCGGCAAAGGCATTGGTCTCCGGCCAGGTTCGTGTCCCACCACGGTGCCTGACACCGCGGTGGGACACGAGATCCTGACATTGCGCAAACTTCCGTATTGACGGGTTTTCAATCAACGCTCATCATTGCCGAAATTGATAAAAAGGTATGTTTATGCAGCCCTTTATTGTCCAAGGCGATAAGACGAGTCACGGCGGGACCGTGCTTGCCGGGTCCCCGTTTTCCGATTGCGACGGCAAGCCCATCGCGAGAGTCGGCGATATGGTGGCATGTCCAATGTGCAAAGGCGTGTTTCCGATATCGCAGGGTGACCAGTCGAACATCGTCGACGGTTCGCCAGTGGCTTACCACGGCTGCAAGACGGCGTGTGGGGCGATGCTCATTTCAAGTCAGATCAGGACGTTGACCGAACCATCGTCGGGCGCGGCGCCTGGCGCGGCGTCGGTCGCGGGCATGGAGCATTTTGGCGCTGTGGGCTCTGGCATGACCGCCGCGTACGAGGAGGAATCGCTTGACGGGGCTGGTGAGCGTTTCCGAGGACGGTTCCGCTTGCTCAGCGCCGAGAACGGCGAACCGATAGCGGGCGAGGATGTCCGTGTACGGACCGCGGGAGGCCAGTGCTTCACGGGCAAAACTGATACCGATGGCTATACCGAATGGGTCGAACGGGACGCTGCCGATTCGCTGGCGTTCGATCTGACGAAGGAAAAGACATGAGCGATAAACCGCCTTTGGCGACAGGTGGCATGTCCCCCGACGGCACGACCACCGTCGTCCGGATCTATGGCGTGAGAATTGATGCGGCTGACAAAAAAATTCTCTGTTCGGCCATGTGCAAGTGCGACAAGCAGCCAAACATCGGCAAGGACGGCAAGCAGCTCAAGCAGGGTTGTGTCAGTGCGCACCTGAAAGGCCTGGACAAAGCGCTTAAACATCGCTCCAGCTACAAGCAAGAGCTCAACTATGATATGACGCAGACTCCGCCCTCTCCGATAACGGACAGTAGTGTCGACACGAAGGCGCATGACTATCTGCCCGGCTGGATCAAGAAGTACTGGGGTTCCAAACCGGAACACTCGCCGACCTATAAGGCAGGCGTCGGACTCATTCGCCGTCCCGACGTGGTCATCGTCAAGGACCCTGGGAAGCCTCCTACCCAGGACAACATAAAGCAGATTGTGGAAATGAAGTTCCCTCCCGATACGCTTACGGCCAGGCAAAGGGATGCCTATATCCAAATTGCAGGTGACCAAAATAAGCTCGCGAGCCTTGAACCTAAGGACTGCGATTGTGAGAGCGACGAGCCAAAGGAGCCGAATATTCCTGTGGAAGAGATTGGCGCTGCTGCAGCGGTAACGGCATGGGCCGCGTATATTCTGTCGCGAGGCAAAACGCCACGTCCACCATTGAGGCCAATTCCGGGCCTCGTCCCCGCCTTTTAAGGAAGTTACATGATGGCAAAACCGAATATGGAAACCTTCATGGCCGAGTGGAGCAAAAATCACGGCCAGCTTGAAATGCCTGGGGCATTCCTGATGAAATATGGTCCCGAGGACTACGTAGGAGCGACCATCGCGGTCAGGGGCACGTTGTACTTCAAGGGTGCGCATACGCCTGAAGTTCGCGAAGCGCTGTGCAAGTGCTTCGATGCCTATAAGGCGATTGCAAAAGATCACCTGAAGTGGCTATGGCGGGACGAGCCGCCGTCCGGGCCGGACAAATTTGCGTTTGACAAAGCACCTGAGCTTCGCGCCATGGTCAAACAAATGGACGAGGACCATAACTTTGGTTTCTACTACTCCGGCGGAGAAAAGCCGCATGACGCCAGCCCGTGGCGATTCAGCACTTTCGGCCGTCCGGCTTGGGAGGCCCGCATCGGGACACGCGGACCGGACTCGCTGATGTTCTCCGTTCCGAGGGAGCTGGTTGAAGAAAGTCCTACGCTGTTTCAAACGCTCTTTGTCGATTTTTGCAGACTTCTCAAAGCGGAGCATGGACATGGTGGGTTCGCGCTTAATCTTTCCCCTGTCCGCGAGGAGCCGAACGAGCCCACTGAAGCATTCATGGTGCCCAAGATGGCGGGACTCGATGCGGGATCGGGGCATTTGATCGGCGGCCTCCCGGGCAAGGACGTTGAGCATCATCTCGTAACCGTGAGTTGGCTGACTGCGATCAACCACGCCATGGTGGAGAAGGTAGGTGGACTTTTCGCCCTGCGTTCGGAGCTGCCTGCCAACTGGTTCGCGAAATACGACTACGGCAATGGCATCGTCATCCAGGCCGGCCCCGAGCCTGAAATCGCGCCGGTCGAGCTGGACCCCAAGCCATCGATTTACGTGCTGCCCGCAATGGCCTTAAGAGACGTTCGGCTTATGGCTGACCTGTCTCTGCACTATGGTTCGAAAGATGGTGAACCAAGGCTCACCGGACTGGCGGCCAAGGAGTGGCTTATGCGCTTCGACGTCACTGATGATGAAGTGATGCACTACAAAACCAAGCTCCTGGACGAGCGAATGTTAACGAAGGAAACAACGCTTCCAGACGCGCTTTAAGGGCAGAGGGTGCGGGGTGGTGAGGCAGCTGATTGGTTCGATCCAAAATGGTTTTCTGCCGGAGTCAAGCCGATCCTAATCGAATACGAAGCGGGCTTGCGAAATTTAGGATGCAACAATTTTGAGCGATGAAACTCCCACACGATGAGCGATCTTCAATTTCATCTATACGGCTTGCAGAAGGGACTAAATGAAGCGACAGAGCTTAGCCGTACGTGCGTCAGAGATTTTCTGATCGGTATGGCGAACAGTTCGGTCAACCCGAGCGATGACATCGCTTCATAATCGCCCATTAATGTAGGAGACCCGCAGTGAGAATATTTTCTATAGATGCAAGGAAACTGACTAGCTACGCTCCAAACGAAGGAATCGACTTGATAAAGCGGTTGTTGTGGGCGGAGGCCTGGCGGGTTGGTATTCCCCGCCATTACGTTAACATTAGTGGCGACATTACCGTAGCTGACGGCGGCATCGACGCAGCAGTAAGCACTAACGGCAAGCATAACTCAATTCTCGTCGCTGGGAAAACCTACTACCAAGTCAAGACGGGGGCATCGTTCAAGCCTTGGCAGAAAGCACAAATCAAAGCCGAACTATTTGGAGATCAACCCGTAGGCCTGGCGGCACTTGGAGCACAAACGCGTAAAGGGCTTGAGCAAGGCGTCGATTACTCTTTGGTCGTCTTGGGGCATGATCTAACAACCGAACAGAGCGATCAGGCAAAACATTGGTTGGTTGAATACTTTGGTGCGTGCGGCTTCTCCAATATCCCGATTCATATCCTCGGAGCTGGAGAGATCGCTGGAGTGCTTGGATTGCACCCCTCGCTCTGCTTGGAAATTAATGGGTTAGGCGACGTCAGATTTCAAGCGGTTGGATCATGGAAGGCGAACGCGGACATGACGCCAAGCCTTTCGTTAGGTGCCCTGCAAGGCCAGTTTGTCGATCAACTGCGTGAGGTTCTTGAGGACCCAGCTATTCAACATGTTCGCGTTGTAGGAGAGCCTGGAATCGGGAAAACCCGACTAGTCCTAGAGGCGATTTATGGTAAAGAAAATCTTAGTGCTAGCACGATGTATTTTAGGCAGGCGAGCGATTTTCAGGGGACCGTGTTTTTCAACGAATTGATGCGTGAAGGCGAGGAAAGGTCCGCAATTCTCGTAATTGATGAATGTGAGAATCGCGAACGAACCGACATTTGGGCCGCATTAAAAGGTCGTCTAGCCATAAAACTTGTCACCATCGATCACGGCCCAGATCCAGCGAGCGGCACCGGAATGCAAACATTGCAAGTCCCTTTGCTGGAACGAGAACAAATAGAAAACATTCTTCGCAGCTACCTCCCAGGAAATCAGCCCCTACACAATTGGGCCATGTGGTGTGAGGGCTCGGCACGCGTTGCACACGCGTTGGGCGAGAACCTAAGAGATCACCCCGAGGATATTCTCCGATCACCCGACACTGTGCAGATATGGGACCGATTTATTTCGGGCTACGGCAGTGACGTCGAGGGAGGTAGAGCACGAACACTGTTGATGCACATCGCCCTGTTTGAAATGTTCGGCTACCTGCCGCCGGTTCAAGAGGAGGCCGACTTCGTTTCCGCCCTAGTGCAAAAGGCCGATCCCAGCATCACACGGCAGAAGTTCGACCAGATCGTTCACTACTATCTGCAGCGGCGAATTTTACAAGGGGACCGTACTTTAAGGATCGTCCCAAAAGCACTCCGTGTCTACTTATGGCGGGAGTGGTGGCAAAACTTCGGTGCCAGTGCAAATATCCGTGAGTTGCTTGATACGATGCCGGAGTCACTGCATCGTTGGTTCATGCATTCGTTCGTTTACGCACAAGACGTCAGGCATGCATTAAGTGTGGTAAGGGCATTGCTTGATCCGGACAATGGGCTCTTTATCGATAAGGCGATGATAATGAGTGACGTCGGGGCGGGATTTATTTTCGTGTTGGCGCAGGCGGCTCCTGCCGAAACACTGATCCTCTTGCGTGGCATATTGCAGTGGACAGACGGCGATCTCAAAGCCCTCCGAAAGGAACGACATACCTTGGCACGAGCACTTGCGATTATCGCCGTTTGGCAGCCGCATTTTCGGACCGCTGCAAGAGTTCTTGCGGGGCTATCGTTTGGAGAAAGTTCGACCTATTCTAACAACTGCCGAGGCACGCTAAAAGCACTTTTTGTGCCTTTCAATGCTCCGACGCAAACACCTTTTGCGGAGCGTGCAGCCTTAGCGCTAGAGCTACTTGCCAGCCATTCGGATTTCGTTCGTGAGCTAGGCTTGGACCTATCGGCCTCTTGCCTGACGGCTCGTAGTGTAAGCCGCGTCATAGGCGTCGAATTCCAAGGGGCTCAGCCAGAGATTAATTTTTGGCGCGCGAAGCTCTGGACAGATTGGACCGAGCCGTGGGCATCGGTGGTGGAAGGGCTTATGAATGCTCGCACAGCATCCGATGAGGCATGGACTGGCAAGATAGAGAAGATCGTTCTTGCGGGGGTCGGAGAGCTTCTGAAAACAAATGTCTTGCATGACCTGTGCTTGCAATCCGTCACTAAACTCGCGAAAGTACAGCGTAATTTCGAGCAAATTTATCAGCTCCTATCTAATATCGAACGATATCCCCCAAAGGAACTTCCTGCCGAGGTATTGGACGCAATCACTAAGCTTCGAGGTGAACTAGATGGCTCTGATTTCTATACCAAACTACAGCGCCATGTTTTATCAGCGATATGGGATGACGAAATCTACGGCTTGGGAGGTGACGGTCAAGAGAAAAGTACCAATCGTATCAGGTTGTTGGCCGAAGAGGCTGCAAGCAATTTGGCGTTACTAAGGACTGCACTTCCTCAGCTTTTTTCGAATGGGGTCGAGCGTAGGGCCGATAAGTTCGGTGAGTATTTGGCTATTGCGTTAATCGATGATCGCTTCGATCACGAAATGCTCAGCTACGCCATAGAGGGTCAAGAAAACACTAGGCACGCGTTTATGGAGGGTTATCTGCGCGGCGTTTTTAGCTTTGATGCTACGCGTTGGGAAGCTCTTTCTTTAGCTCTTCTCGCCACTCCTGTCCGCTGGGCCGTGCTGTCTGTTGTGGACTCAGGGGCGACGCCGGAAGTCTTCGAAAGGCTTCTTGAAATTCATCGTGATAGCACTGAAGACACCGCTTGGATATGGCTATTGTGTCGTGACCCCATCCCTGCGTTGCTTGGTCAGGAGCGAATTCGCCGTGCGATACAAGCTGTGCTTGACAAGAATTGTGCGGGGTATGAGACGGCAATTCATATGGCTGAGTGGGCCTTGTGTAAGAAGGGCGACGAGTTAGACCTTCCACTGACAATGGAAGTGCTCGTAGCGGGAGCTAACCATGATGCCACCGTTATGGCTGATCACTATTGGGGTGAATTAGCAGGTCGCTTCGTAGAGCAAGCTCCGCAACAAAAAGTCGAACTATTCCGTTTGCTAGTGGAAGGCACTTGTTCTTTCGGCGGCTTCACATCGGGCGGAAGGATGAGTAAGGTAGCCTTCGAAATATGCAAAGAGGCTCCCGTTGAGACATGGGCGATTGTGGCTAAAGCACTGCAATCTGATAGAGCTTACGTTTTCAAAGCTTGGCTTGGAAGAGACGAGAGCCGAGGCGAGCCACAGCTTCCGGCAATCACCGCTTTCAATCAGTCTGATATTTTTGCTTGGATCGATGAAGATAAAAGCAAACGAGCACACCAAATTCTAGAAGCTCTGCCTAAAACTCTGGAGGCTGCCAGCGGTGGTAACTTAACAAAAGATTTCCTCATGCGCTATTTGGGTATCGATGGAATCGGCAGGTCTCTTATATTTTTCTTTGGGGCCGGCAGTTATAGCGGTCCACGCAGTGAGCATTTGTCCGCTCGTCGCTCTAAAGCACAAAGATGGATGGCCCAGGTAGGCCAATCTCTCGTGGGTGACTGGTTGGGGGAATATGTGCACCAGCTTAGCAAAGAGATTGAAGCCGAGAAAATTAGGGAGGAGCGGAGTCTTTGGTGATTTACTCTTGAGACCTGACAATCGCATGAGGTCTCGATCGCGTCTAAAGACTACGGCCAAACGTGCTGATGGCGACCATTATAAAGGAACAGGTTTGGCCTCTTCGATACCCTTAGCGATGAGGCTAGCAAGGAGCAGGTTTTGAGCGGCATCTAGCGGTCTAGATGGAGCATCATTGAATGAGCCTTAGGATTCCTCATGCCCGCATATATGCCACTGACGATCTGCATGAAACCCTTCTGATCGTTCTTGCAGGATGCAGTACCTATTTCACTGAGCATGAGTCTGACTCGCTACATTGCGAAGGCCTCAGTAGCCAAAGCAGACCTGTCATTCCTAAAGCCAGTTCGCTGTCGAATCAGATCGAAGATCACGGCTGCGGAATAAGCACCGCGTCCCTAAGATGCGCACCTACCGACTGCTTGAGGGCTGCCGCCTTGATGACGGGATCATGTAGATTTTCGTAGCGGAAAACTAGCATAACAGTGGATCGGACAACTTAGGGTTCATCATCGCTTCTTGCCACTCAATGTTGAGATTCAGTCGAAGAGCAAGAATGTTGGCCCTTCTGGAACACTAGTTGTGATGGCTAATGAGTTTCGATGCCAGCGCCCTGGTAGTTAGGATAGAGGCGCCGAGGCGATCGGTAAGCAGACTAGGTGCTTTGATGGTCCCGGTGGCTCACTACTAGTGAGCCACCAGCAAAAACGAAAGCCGTTGAAACCTATCGGAATCAACGGCTTACCTGAATCTGGTTGCGGGGACAGGATTTGAACCTGTGACCTTCGGGTTATGAGCCCGACGAGCTGCCAGACTGCTCCACCCCGCGTCTGAGGCAAGAATTATATACCGGGTAGTTTATTTATGCAAGGCCCGGTTTTTCCTGCCGTATGCGTCAGGCCGCGCCCAGGCGCCACAGCGACGTCAGCTCGGCCGAGCGGGCGGCGTGCAGCGGGTCGCTTTCGTCCGTGGCGCGCGGGTGGACCGGGCGCACGTCCTGGCGGCCCAGCACCTGCAGCCCGGCGGCGGCGATCCACTCCAGCAGTTGTGCGCGCGGGCGCAGGCCCAGGTGCTCGGCCAGGTCGGACAGGATCAGCCAGCCTTCGCCGCCTTCCGTCAGGTGCTCCTTCAGCCCGGCCAGGAAACCCTTCAGCATGCGGCTGTCGGGATCGAAGACGGCCGCTTCGATCGACGACGACGGACGCGCCGGCACCCACGGCGGGTTGCAGACAACCAGCGCGGCGCGGCCGGGCGGGAACAGGTCCGTTTCCATCAGTTCGACCTGCTCGTCCAGTTCCAGGCGCAGGATATTGTCGCGCGCGCAGGACAGGGCGCGGCGGTCCATGTCGGTTGCGATCACGTGTTCGACGCCGCGCCGCGCCAGCACGGCCGACAGCACGCCGGTACCGGCGCCGATATCGAACGCCAGCGTCTTCGCGCCACGCGGCAGCGGGGCATCGGCCACCAGTTGCACGTATTCGCCGCGCACGGGCGAGAACACGCCGTAGTGCGGGTGGATGCGCGCGTCCAGCGCGGGGATCTCGACACCGTTCTTGCGCCACTCGTGCGCGCCGATCAGCCCTTGCAGCTCGCGCAGCGAGATGACGAAGGCATCGTCGCCGCGGCCATAGGCTTCGTTGCAGGCCAGCTTGACGTCCGGCGCGCGGCGCAGCGGGATCTCGTAGCCCGGCTCGAACGGGATCAGCAGCATCGCCAGCGTGCGGGCACGCTGCGACTGCGCCTGGCGATGCAGATGGAATGCCTCGGCCGGCGTGGCGGGCACCTTGGGCGCCTTTTTCTTGCCCTTGCCGTGCTTGTGGTCGGCGCGGCGCGCCAGCGCCTGCAGCAGCTGGCGGGCGTTATGGAAGTCGCCGCGCCACAGCAGCGCGGTGCCTTCGCAGGCGAGGCGATAGGCCGTGTCGGCATTGGTGGTGTCGTCGGCAACGATGACTTTTTTCGGCGGCGGCATGCCCGCTTCCGAATGCCAGCGCGCGCTGCGCTCCTCTCCCTGTTCGGTCCAGTGAATGAGTGGGGTGGTGGCGGATGCTTGCATGGTGCTTTCGATTCGGAGACGGTAAAAATGGCGAAACCGCCTGCACAGGCGGTTTCGTGTGGTCTGCCATTATAGCGGGCTGGCGCTTTTGGCTATCACTTCCGCCGTCAGGCCGCGTCGTCCGGCGGCGGCGTCGTGGAGATTGTCAGTGGAATATCGCCACCGCTTTTTACGGGCGCCGTCTGCGTGTCCACCACCGGTTCCGGCGCCGGCGCGCGCACCGGTCCCCGCACGTCCGCGTTGGTCTGGGTATCAACGACAGGGTCGGGCCCGGGGGCCCGCACCGGACCATCCTTTATCGGCGCGGCGGCGCCATAGGCATTGGCGGCGTTCTTGACGTTTGCCGACGTGGGCGGGCCGTACGTGTCGGCCGATTTCTCGCTGTTGACCAGTTTGAACAGCCGCGCGGACAGGGTGCCCAGCGTGTCCTGGGTGTCATTGCGCTTGATATTGGCCGAGATCTGCTTGTCCATCAGCTTGAACAGGTCGGACAGCCCGCCGGCCCAGTCGATGTCCGGGAATTCGATGGTCGGCAGCGCGGCGGATTTCTGATCCGCCGCCTGGTCGTTCCGGGTCGCGGCGCCCGCTGTCATTGACGCCTCGTACTGCACCTCGACCTCGAAGTCGTATTTCTGGCCATCGGCCAGCGTGATCGTGCCTTTGCCGAGGAAGTGCGCACTGTCCGTCAGGCTGAATGCGGCGGCATCGGCGATGCGGCCCGCACCTTCGGCGTGCATCGTGCCGGCGGCGAACGTGGACGTGGATTCCAGGCTGACGGCGTCGAAATCGATCGTCGCCCCCTTCATGGCGTCGCCGAACAGCTTCCCGGCGAAATTGCCGAGCAGGTTCTGCGCCAGGTCGACGGTGGCGTTGCCGAGGCCCGCCACCCGCTGCTGCAGGTCGAGGCCCTTGCCGGACAAGGCAACATTGTTGTTGTCCGGGACCTTGACGGGGGCCGGCTTCTTGTCGGTTTCCGCGCGGGCGGGTTGCTGGCGTGTTCCCGTCAGCGGGGGGTTGTAGGAACGCGGCGTAATCGAAGTCATGGGAGCCTCTGTGAGAGTGTCTGCTGGAAGGACAACGGCTGCGCCGCGGATAACTTTAGGTCATCAGTGGTGATGGGTCCACAGGCCGTTCGATGCCAGGTAGGCCTTGACGGCGTCCGGCTGGCCGATCGCGTGCAGTTTTACTTCGCCGCACGCGCAGACGCCCGAATACGGCGTGATGTGCGAGCAGGCAGAGACTTTTTGCAGCGATACCTGGACGGCCTTGGCGCATTTGGCGCATTTGAAGGTCAGGGTGCGGGGGGCTTTCAGCATGGTACGGTTCTTCTGATATGGCGTGACAGGGGCCTGATTCTAGCAGGAACGCCTTGCACGGAGCGCCGGTCAGTTGCGCGATCGGGCCAGTTCCAGCGTCAAGGTGCTGACGCAGTTGTCGCGGGTCTGCACCGTCAGTTCGACCTTGGCCCAGCCGGGGTGCGGGGTTGTCAGCGCAAACCGGCGCCTCACCGCCGTGTCGACTTCGGAACCGGCAAAATAGTCCGTCAACGGGACTTCCAGCTCGCGCCGGACGCCGGCCGGAAGTTCGACTTCCTCGACGCCGATGCACAACCCCTGCCGCACCTGCCAGAATGCCGTGCCGCCGCTGTCGCCGAACCGTCGCATCGAATGGATATATAGCGACGTCAGTGCGACGGGCCAGTCTTCGTCCAGCTCCGCCGCCCAGTAGGAACATGCCTGCGGGCCGCTCGTCAGCGGGTAGCAGCTGCTCAGCTGGAGCTGGCCGTTGAGCAGCGACGCAAAACTGTCGGGCTCGCGCACGACGTTCCCGATCGTCGCCACCGCGGTCAGCACCGCCGCACGATCCGCGGCGGTCGGCGCGCCGGCGACCGGCTGGTGCAGCAGCGCGTAACCGATGCAGAGAACGATTTGCCACGTTTTTACAGGTCGGCTGCGGTTCATGCGGTCCTTTTTCAATCAAGGCGCTGTGTATGCTTCCCGTCGGGGCTTCAGTAGACGCTGATGGCGCTCCGTCCGCCGGCACCCGGCTGCACCAGTATGCGCGTGGCGATCCGTTCCGTCATCTCCTGCACGTGCGAGATGACGCCGACTTTCCTGCCCATCGACTGCAGGTTGTCCAGCGCGTCCATTGCCACGCGCAGGGTTTCCGCGTCCAGGCTGCCGAAGCCTTCGTCGATGAACAGCGATTCGACGCGCACGCGGTTCGACGACAGCGACGCCAGGCCCAATGCCAGCGCCAGCGAGACGAGAAACGATTCGCCGCCGGACAGCGAGTGCACCGAGCGCATGTCGTCGCCCATGTGCAGGTCGCGTACCAGCAGGCCAAGCGACGGCTGCGTGGGATTATCGACGCGCTGCAGCTGGTAGCGCGGCGCCAGCTGGCCCAGGTGGGCGTTGGCATAGCCGAGCAGCACGTCCAGGGTGAACTGCTGGGCGTAGTTGCGGAACTTCTTGCCGTCGGCGGAGCCGATCAGTTCACTCAGGCGCGCCCATTTGCGCTCCACGGCTTCCTGCGCTTCCAGTTCGGTCAGCACGTCGCTGGCGCGGCGCCGGCGTTCGTCGTCATGCGCCAGCGACAGGCGATAGCCCGTCGCTCCCTCGTGCGCCGCCTGCCGTTCCGTGGCCAGCGCGGCCAGCGCCGCGCGCAGCATGTCCATCGTCTGCTCGCCATTGCCGGGCGCCGACCCGCGGTGACGGGCGCACTGTGCTTCCCGCTCCTGCAGCACTGTGCGCGCCTGTGCGACGGCCTGTTCCAGCGTCTGCAACGCCTGCCGCTCGGCGCGAATGGCGTCCAGTGGATGGGCCAGCAGTTCGCGCAGCTCTTCCAGCGAAGCGATGCCGATGTCCGGCGCCGGCGTGAACAGGTCCGGCTCCGTGCGCGCCTGCTGGAATTCCTCCAGCCATGCGGCCAGCCGCGCGGTGGCGGCGACGCCGGCTTCGTCCAGCTCCGCGATGCGGCGGCGGCCTTGCGCCAGCGCCTCGTCGCAACGGGTGCGCCGCTGCGCCGCCTCCTGCGCCGCTTCCTGCTGCGCGGCCAGGCGCGCGCGGGCGGCATCGCAGGCGGCACGCAGGCGCGTTTCCACTTCGCGCACCGGGGCACCGTTCCACAGCGCCAGGCGCTGCGTGCGGGCCTGCTGCAAGGAGTCGTCCGCGGCGGCAAATGCCGTGCGGGCCACCTGTTCGTCGGCCGCCGCCCTGGCGTGCGCCTCCTGCAGCGCGTTCAGCTCCACTTCCAGCGCCGCCAGGTCGGCGGCGCGCTTGTCGATGGCCGCGTGCTGCGTCACCCACTGTCGGCCTTCGGCCTGGCGCAGCGACTGGAAGTGGTCCGGGTTGGCGCGCCACGCTTCCTTCCAGTTCTCGTCGGGCTGTTCCAGCTCGGCGAACGCCGGCTCCAGTTCGTCCAGCAGCGCGTCGAGCCGGGCCACCGCATCCAGATGCTGCGATTGCAGCGCGTCCAGTTGCGCCGCGGTTTGCGCCAGCGCCGTCGCGGCATTGGCCGATGCCGCCTGCCACTTGCCTTGCGCCGCCATCGCTTCATCGTACGAGCGCTGCACGGCATCGCGCGCTGCCGCGGCGCGGCGCCACGCCGCCTCGTCGCCCTCCAGCGTGCGCAGGCCCGTCGCCGCATCGGCCAGCCGGTCCGCCAGCCATCTTTCCACGGCCGCCGCCGGCACGGTATCGCCCGTGGCGGCAATGGCTCCAGCCGCCGCCTGCCAACGCGCACCGACGGCTTCCAGCGCGGCCGCCAGCGCGGTGCGCTCCGTCTCCACCTGCGCCAGCTGCGCGGTGCCGGTATCGACCAGCGCGCGCTGCGTGGCGCCGTGCCCGATCAACGTCTCCAGCGCGGCGCGGCCTTCTTTCACGTCCAGGCGGAACTGCGCCAGCATCGCCCGCAGCCTCTCGTTGCCCTCGTTGCCGTGGTACGGATGGTCCTCGGCCCCGCACACGGGGCAGGGCACGCCGTCCTCCAATGTGTCGCGCAACGCTTCGACGCTGTCGCCGCATGCCGCCTCCGCCACGGCCAGCGCCCGCTCTGCCTGTGCCAGTGCCGCCTTGCGCACGCCGTGATCCTGCTGCGCCTGCGTCAGTTGCGCCTGCGCCTGCGCCAGCGTCGCGCGCAGCTCCGTGGCCTGCTTGTCCAGCGCCGTCGCCCTGGTGTTCTTGCCCGCCAGGTCGAGCCACAGCTTTTCGCCGTCGGCCAGGGCCGCGCGGCGCCGCTCCAGCACCGTGCGCCGGCCCTGCAGCGCTTCGCCGTCGAACGCGGCCAGCGCCTGCGCCGCCGCGTCGCGCTCGGCCAGCAGCGCCTGCACCTTGCCGGCCGATGCCGTCAGCTGGTCGCGTGCCGCCGTTTCCGCATCGCGCTGCCCGTTGACCTGCGCCCGTGCGCCTTCCAGCTTGGCGGCAAACGCATTGGCCTGGCCCAGCGCGCGGCCGGCCTGGGCAAACAGGCCTTCCCAGCGCGGCCACTGCTGGCCCAGCACGGCCCAGTGGCGGTGCTGCGTCAGCCAGTCCTGGCCGAACTGCTGCGCTTCCTGCAGCTTGCGCCGGTCGTTGCGCTTGTCGCTCAGTGCCGCGGCGGCACCCGTGACGAGCGCCACCGCCGCATCCCGCGCCGACCGCGCCGCCGTATGCGCCGGCTGCATCGCTTCGATGCGCGCGTCCAGCGCCTTGGCGAGGTCCAGCTGCGGCGCGGCCGCCGTCTGCGCGCTCTCCGCTGTTGCCAGTTCGACCTGCAATGCCGCCATCGCCGTGCCGGCCGCTTCCTGCGCCAGCCGGGCCGCTTCCGCCTCGTGCGTGCAGCGCTCGGCGGAGGCGCGCGCCTGCGCACCCTCGGCCATCAGCCGCGCGATCTCGTCGTTCAGCGGGCGCGCTTCCTGTACCGCCTCGATACGGGCCAGGGCCGCACGCCGCGGCGCGGCAGCAGCCACGTCCTCGCCCCGCTGCGCCAGCGCGGCGCGGGCTTCGTCCACGCCCTGCGCCAGGCGCACCGCCTGCTCGTGCCAGCGCAGGTCCGCTTCCAGCAGGCCGCGCCGCACGTCCAGCGCCGCCAGTGCCGCCTCGGCCTCGCGCGCCAGCCGCTCGATCTCCTGGCGCTCCTCACCGGACAGCGGCTTCTGGTCGGCCAGGCGTGCCTGCAACTGCTGCAGCTTCTGCTGCTCCAGGTTCTTGCGCTCGTGCGCCCGTTTCGAGATGTCGCTGTAGACGGTACTGCCGGTCAGCGTCTCCAGCAGCATGCCCCGTTCGTCGTCCTGCGACTTCAGGAACGTGGCGAATTCGTTCTGCGCCAGCAGCACGGCGCGCGTAAACTGCTCGAAGTTCAGGCCGATGCGTTCCTCGATCTCGACCTTCACCTCCGTCTTGGTCGCGCCCACGGGCTGCAGTTGCGGCAGCGTGTGCAGCGTCATCATCGTCGGCTGCAGAGCGCCGGCGGCCTTGGTGCGGGCGCGCCGCACGCTCCAGCGCGCGCGGTAGGCATGGCCGTCGTTGCCGACGAAGTCCACTTCCGCATAACCCTCCGGCGTGCCACGGCGCAGCAGGGTGCGCGGATCGTCCGACGAGATCGGGTCGCCCACGTCCGGCGTCTTGCCGCGCGCGTGCACGAGGCGCGGCGTGCGGTCGTACAGCGCCAGGCACAGGGCGTCCAGCAGCGTGCTCTTGCCCGCGCCCGTTGGCCCGCTGATGGCGAACAGGCCGGCGGAGGCCAGCGGCTCGCTGCCGAAGTCCACGGAAAATTCATCGGCCAGCGAAGCCAGGTTCTTGCCGCCGATACGCAGGATCCGCATTACACGCCCGCCAGCAGCAGTTCGGCGAACGCGTCCACCTGGTCGGGCGGCGCCTCGTTGCCGTATTTTTGCCGGTACAGGCGGGCGAACACTTCATCCGGCTGCAACTGCGCCAGCTGGTCCAGCGAGACGGCGGCCTCCACCAGCGACGGTCCGCGCGCGCTGCTCGCCGTGTCGATCTTGGCCAGGCGTACGTGCTTGCCTTCCAGCGCCGCCTCGATGCGCGAGCGCAGGCCCGGCTCGGGCGCGTCCAGCAGCACGCGCACCTCCAGGAACGGCTGCGCGTACGGGGGCACGGCCGGGAAGTCGAGCGCTTCCAGTTCGTCCAGCACCTGCGCCAGCGGGGCGGGGCGCGATGGCACGCGCAGCAGGTGCACGGCACGTGGAATCGGGATGGCGACGGTTTCCTGCAGGGCGCCGCCATCGAGGTCGATGCGCAGCACCTGGTGCTGGTAGTGCACTTCGGAGAACGACAGCGGAATCGGGCTGCCGCAATAACGGATGTGGGCATGCCGGCCGATCTGCTGCGCCAGGTGCAGGTGGCCCAGCGCGGCATAGGCCACTTCCGGCCCGAACATCCCGGCCGGCAGCATCTCGGTGCCGCCGATGACGATACGGCGCTCCGAGTCGGCCGACATCTGCCCGTCCACCATATGGCAGTGGCCCATGGCGACGATCGCCTGGCCGGACTGGCGCAGGCCGAGTGCATGTTCCTGCGCCTGCGCATACAGCGCCGCAATGCCGGCGAGGTAGCTGTCGATGGCGTCATCGGCGCCGCCGCGCGGCACGTCGGCGGGGCGCAGGAACGGCACGGCCAGGCACCACGCGGCGATCTCGCCGGCGCGGTTCGTCAGCGGCAGGACCATGCGGCTGACATCGATATTGCCGGCGTCGTCACGCAGCACGTGGCCGATCACGTGCGTGCCATGCGCTTCCAGCAGCGGTCCCGGCGCCTCGATCCGTCCCGGCGAATCGTGGTTGCCGGCCGTGACAACAATATCCAGCCCCGGCACGCGCTCGCGCGCCTGCTGCAGGAAGCGGTACAGCTGGCGTTGCGACGCGGCGGACGGATTGGCGTTGTCGAACACGTCGCCGGCGATCAGCAGCGCGTCCGCCTGTTCGGCCACGATCGTCTCCAGCAGCCAGTCCAGGAAGCACTGGTGCTCGTAATGGCGGTCGAAATTGTGTAGCGACTGGCCGAGGTGCCAGTCGGAGGTGTGCAGCAGGCGCATGGGATGTACGGCGGTGTGTGCGGCGGCGGTGGCCGGGAAAGCGCAATAGTAGCGTATCGGGGCCGGATCTGCGCGCCCGGCGCTCAGGCTGACTCGGAGGCGACCGCCCGGGAAGCAAACGCGGGATCGGCGCGGAAGGTGTTGCGGCCGGCTTCCTTGGCTTCGTACAGGAACTCGTCAGCCCGGTGCAGCAACTGCTCCGGCGTGCGCTCGCCATCGGGATAGTAGGCGATGCCGATGCTGGTGGAGATGCGCACCTGGACGCCATCGAGGTCGAACGGCGCCGCCATTGCGCGCACGATCTTGGCGGCGGTGCCGTGCGCGTCCTCGGGCCGGCCCAGGTCTTCCATGACGATCGTGAACTCGTCGCCGCCGAGGCGCGCCACCGTGTCGCCGCTGCGCAGGGCGTGCGTCAGCCGGCCGGCGAACGCCTTCAGCAGCGCGTCGCCCACTGCATGCCCGTGCGTGTCGTTGACGGCCTTGAAGTGGTCGATGTCCAGGTACATCACGGCCATCAGCCGGCCCTGCGTGCGGCTGGACTGCATGGCCTCGATCAGCCGGTGGCCGAAGCCGGCGCGGTTGGACAACCCCGTCAGCGGATCGATGCGGGCCAGCTTGAGCAGCCGCCGCTGTTCCGCCTTCTGCGCCGTGACGTCCGTGCGCACGACGTGGAAGCCCACGATGCGACCCGCTTCGCCGTCCTTCTGCGGCAGGTACATGACGTCGAACGTGCGCCCCGTGCCGTCCTCTTCCTCGAAATGGATCGTCTCGCCGGCCTGCGCGCGCCGGATGTACGGCAGCAGCTCGCCGTAGCGCACCCCGCCCAGCACGTCGCGCGCGGGGCGGCCGATGGCCTGCGCGCCCAGCCGCGTGCATTCCTGTTCGTAGGCACGGTTCTGGAAGCGGTAGATCTCGTCACTATCGAGGTAGGCGATCATCGCCGGCATGGCATCGGCGATCGTGCGCAGGCGCGCCTCGTTTTCGCGCAGCGCGGCGACCGAGCGTTTGCGCGCCGTGATGTCGCGCGTGGTGACGGCCACGCCGTCGTCGATGGCGACGATCTGGTGCTGCAGCCAGCGCGGCTCGCCCGCGCGCACCTCGAATTCCTCTTCCAGCGGCTGGCCGGTGGCCAGCACGGCGCGGTATTTGTCGAGGAAGCCGCCGGCACGCCATGCCGGCACCAGTTCGCCGATGCGCTGGCCCAGCAGCTCCTCGCGCGGGTGGCCCAGCATGGCGGCACCCTTTTCGTTGACGTCCGTGAGGATGAAGTCGTCCGGTCGATCGTCCGCCTGGTTGCCGCCGGCGCGGCATGCCTGCAGCAGGAACAGCGCATCCAGGCTGGCATTGGCCGCGGCGCGCAGGCGCCGCTGCGCCTCGTTGGCGGCAAGGATGCTGCGCCGCAGCTGGCGGCTCTGCTGCGTCAGCAGGACCAGGAAGCCCAGCACCAGCAGCGACGTTGCCGTTACGGCGCCCAGGTACAGGTCGCGCCGCCGCTCGGCCCGGGCCAGGGCGCTGTCCAGCGTGTGGCCGACGATGGCGACAAGACCGTAGCGCGGCATCGCGCGCTGCGCATACAGCCGGGGCACGTTGTCGAACGGGGTGCGCGGCACGGTTTCCTCGGGCAGCGGGCCGCCGGCAGGGCGGAAGCGCAGCGTGTCGGTCGTGAACAGACGCTCGTCGACGCGGCCCGCGGCCAGGCCGGTGGTCTCGTGTTGCAGCAGAACGAGACCGCCGGGCGCCGTCTGCACGCGGTCGTAGTCGTCGATGAAGACGGCAGGGTCGATGCGCAGCACGACGGTGCCGGCGAAGCGCCCCGCGCGATCCTCCAGCCGGCGGGCCACCTGGATTTCCCAGCGCTGCGTTGCCGTATCGACGATGGCTGTGGTGAACTGCGCGGCGTCGCGCCCGCGCGGGGCTGTCGCCAGGTCGCGGAAGAACGGGGTCCCGGCGACGTCTGGTGCGAAGCGGCCGTGCAGCCTGTCGGCCAGCCGGCCTTCGGCATCGTACAGCGCCAGCGGCAGTTCCAGGCGCGGCGGGATCAGCGTGGCCAGCAGGCCGTTGGCGCGGGCGAATTCCGCCAGCGGCAGGGTGCCGCCAGCTTCCTCGTATTTCACCTTGAACAGCTGGGTCGCGTGGTCGGCCTGGCGCAGCAGGAAGGTGGCGTTTTCCGCCAGCGTGCGGGCCTGCGCGTGGGCCTGCTGCACGCCTTCGTGCCGGGCGCCGGCCCGTTCCTGGCCGATCTGGTACAGCGCGGCGGCCCAGATGGCGGCCAGCAGGACGAGCGCGAACGATGGCAGCAGTATCGCCCGATACAATTTGCGCAGTGCCGGCCCGATCATGGTCGCTCTCCGGTTGAGTATCCCGGCACCATTCTGCACGCATTCGGGGCGTATTTCAGCATCCACGTGCAAATAGCACGGCAGGCCCGGCAAAGTTTATTAGAATAGCCACGCCACCACAGAGGAGAAACCGCTTGCCGCCATCCGCTTCACTGTCTTTCAGCCCGGCCGCGGCGCGCGCGCTGCACCTGGCCGCCCAGGGATTACTGCAGCCGCGCCGGCGGCGGGCGGCGAAGGCGGACGTGCTGGCGGAAATTCGCCGCATGGGCGTGCTGCAGATCGACACGATCCACGTCGTGGCGCGCAGCCCGTATCTCGTGCTGTGGAGCCGGCTGGGCGACTACCCGCAGGCGTGGCTGGACGAGCTGCTGGCCGAGGGCGCGCTGTTCGAATACTGGGCGCACGAGGCGTGCTTCGTTCCCATCGAGGACTACCGGCTGCTGCGGCACCGCATGCTCGATCCGCTGGCGATGGGCTGGAAGTATTCGGCCCGCTGGATGGCCGAACACCGCGCCGAGGTCGAAGCGATCCTGGCGCATGTGCGTGAACACGGTCCCGTGCGCGCCGCCGACTTCGAACGTACCGATGGCAAGGCCGGCGGCTGGTGGGAATGGAAGCCGGAAAAGCGCGCGCTGGAAGTGCTGTTTACGGCGGGAGAACTGATGATCGCGCGGCGCCACAATTTCCAGCGCGTGTATGACGTGGCCGCAAGAGTCCTGCCGGGCTGGGACGACAGCGCACTGCCGCCGCCGGACCAGGTGCGGCGCGAGCTGGCGCTGCGGACGGTGCGCGCGCTGGGCCTGGCCCGGGCCGCGTGGGTGGCGGATTACTACCGTACCCGCGGCGCCCGCATCGACCTGGAGACGCTGGCGGAGGAGGGCGCGCTGCTGCGCGCCACGGTCGACGGCTGGCGCGATCCCGTGTACGTCCATCCCGATCATGCGACGCTGGCGCAGCAGGCCGCCGACGGCGCGCTGACGGCCACGCTGACAACGGTGCTGTCGCCGTTCGACCCCGTCGTCTGGGACCGCCGCCGCGCGCTGGAACTGTTCGATTTCGACTATCGGCTGGAGTGCTACACGCCGGCGCACAAGCGGGTGCACGGCTACTTCACGTTGCCCTTGCTGCGGCGCGGCGCGCTGGTGGGGCGGGTGGACGCCAAGGCGCACCGCCGCGAAGGCATCTTCGAACTCAAGGCGCTGGCGCTGGAACCGGGTGTGCGCGTCAGCGAACGCTTCGTGCGCGACATAGCCGGTGCGCTGCGCCGCTGCGCGGGATGGCACGGCTGTCCGCGCGTGACGGTGGGCCGCACGGCGCCGGCGGCGTTCGCGGCGGCGCTGGACAATGCGCTGGCGGACGTGGCGGAGGCGGCATGAACGGCGCGCCATCCTTCGACGTGGCCGCCTTGCCGCCCGCGCCGCCGGCGATCGTGGGCCCGGACGGCGTGCCGCTGCTGGGCCGCTTTGCCGGGCCGGCGCAGGGACTCGACTGGGCGCGCCTGGCGCCGCCGCACGCGCACAGTGCGCTGTGGCGCCGGCTGCACCACAAGCGCTGGCATTACGTGGCGCTGGTGACGGAGAAGATCTTCTGCGCCGTCGCCATCGTCGACCTGGGCTGGATGACGACGTGCTTCGGCTATGCGTTCGACCGCGGTGACGGCGACATGATGGCCAATTTTTCGCAGGACGGCCTGCCGGGCCGCATGTCCGCCACGGTGGCCGACGACGCCAGTGGCGCCAGCCGCTTCGGCCGGCAGGGTACACATATCGACATCGTGCCCATTGGTGAAGGCAGCTGGGAACTGACGGTGCGCTGCCCGTGGCTGGAAATCGACGCCCGCTTCGGGGGCGCGCCTGCGCCGTTGCTGGCGGCAACGGGCCTTGTGCGGGGCGGCGCCGTGCACGCCACGCAAAAGTCGGGCGGCATTCCCTTGAGCGGCGAAGTCCGTACCTGGCGCGACGACTATGCGCTAGATGGCGGCGTCGCCAGCTTCGATCATTCCAACGGCCTGCTGGCACGGGAGACGAGCTGGCGCTGGGCCTCCGCGCACGCGCTCGACATCGGCTTCAACCTGCAGGCCGGCTATTTCGGCGCGTGCGAAAACGCGGTGTGGCTCGATGGCGCCGTGTATCCGCTGGGCCCCGCGCGCTTCATTGTCGACCGCAAGGACATCATGCAGCCGTGGCACATCTTCACGGAAGACGACTGCCTGGACGTGATCTTCACGCCGGAAGCGGCCCGGCGCGAGACGCGCAACCTGCGCATCGCCGCCAGCCGCTACGTGCAGCCGCTGGGTACCTTCACGGGCTGGGTAAGGGCGACGCCGGATGCGCCCAAGCGCATCGTCGATACACTGCCCGGCGTGACGGAAGACCATTTCGCCCGCTGGTAAATAATAATCTTGAGGACAGCATGAGCCTGCGTAACCTGGACCGGATGTTCGAGCCCCGCACCGTGGCCATTGTCGGCGCGTCGCAGCGCGCGGGCCGCATCGGCACGACGGTGCTGAACAATATGGCGGAAAGCGGCTTTGCCGGCGCGCTGTGGCCCGTCAACCCGAAGTACGACGAACTGCTGGGCATCCCGTGCTACCCGCGCATCGCCGCGCTGCCGAAGATGTCGGGCGGCGGGCCGGACCTGGCCGTCATCTGCACGCCGGCGGACACCGTGCCCGGCCTGATCGGCGACCTCGGAGCGCGCGGCACGCGCGCCGTCATCGTCCTGACGCCGCTCACCGCCGCCACGCGGCAGGCGATGCTGAAGGCGGCGCGGCCGCACCGCCTGCGCATCCTGGGGCCCGGCGGCATCGGTGTCGTGGCACCGGCGGCGGGACTGAACGCCAGCGTGGCCCACGTCGGCGCCAAGCCGGGACGCATCGCTTTTGTATCGCAGTCCGGCATGCTGATGACGGCCGTGCTGGACTGGGCACGGCAGCAGAGCATCGGCTTCTCACGCGTGGTGTCGCTGGGCGAGAGCGTCGATATCGACGTGGGCGACCTGCTCGACTTCCTGGCGGGCGACAGCGACACGAGCGCCATCGTGCTGCACCTGGAAAGCATCGGCAATGCGCGCAAGTTCATGTCCGCGGCCCGCATCGCCGCGCGTGGCAAGCCGGTCGTCGTGCTCAAGTCGGGGCGCGACGGCGACGACCGCGTCGTCGATGCGGCCATCCGCCGCGCCGGCATGCTGCGCGTGCATTCGTCGGCCGACCTGTTCGACGCCGTGGAGACGGTGGCGCGGGCGCGTCCGCTGGGCGGCGAGCGGCTGGGCGTCATCAGCAACGGCACCAGTCTCGGGCTGCTGGCCAGCGATGCGCTGGAATGGATCGGCGGCCAGCTGGCCACGCTGTCGCCGGAAACGGTGCGGCGCCTGCGGCCGCACGTGCCGGAAGGGATGGTGCCGGCCAACCCGCTGGATATCGGCGTGCGTGCCGACACGGCCCGCCACGCGGCGGCGCTGGCCGAGATGCTGCGCGAGCCGCAGGCCGATGCGCTGCTGCTGATCCATGCGCCCACGTCCGCCGCGGGCAGCACGGACGTGGCGCAGGCGCTGGCACCGCTGATCCGCGAGGCGCGCCGCCCGGTGCTGTCGTGCTGGATCGGCGGCGATGGTGTGGCCCAGGCGCGGAAGGTGTTCGCCGATGCGAATCTGCCCACTTACGACACGCCGGAGAAAGCCGTGCGTGCCTTCCGCCAGATCGTGCAGTACCAGCGCAACCAGGCGCTGTTGATCGAAGTGCCGGGGCAGGGTGTGACGGAGCAGCCGGAAGCACATGCGCGGCGTACGGCGGCGCGCGCGCTGGTGGGCGCCGCGCAGGCGGCCGGACAGAAGGTGCTGACGGCGGACCAGTGCCGCACCGTGCTGGCGGCGTACGACCTGGCACTGGCGGATACGCCATGCGCCGACGACAGCGCGCTGCTGCGCATCGCCATGCACGTCGATCCCGTGTTCGGGCCGGCCATCGACTTCGGTCTGGGTGGCGCGGCCGGGCGGGCGGCGGACGACCGCGCCGTCGGCCTGCCGCCGCTGAACCTCGTGCTGGCGCGCGACATCGTCGAACGCAGCAAGGCGGGGCGGGCGCTGCGCGAGCGCTGCGACAGCGTCTGCGCCGCGCTGGTGGCGGTGGCGCAGCTGGTGGCGGACCTGGACGAAGTGGCGGCGCTGCGCCTGGACCCGGTGCGGCTCGACGCCGACGGGCTGCGCGTGCAGCACGCCGTCATTGAACTGGGCGCGGCGCGGCCGGAAGCGGCCATGGCGATCCGGCCGTATCCGCAGGCGCTGGAGCAATTGGTGCCATGGCAGGGCACGCAACTGCTGCTGCGGCCGATCCGCCCGGAAGATGCGGCGGCGCATGTGCGCTTCTTTGCCGCGCTCGATCCGGACGATATCCGTATGCGCTTCTTTACAACCCTGCGCGAGCTGCCGCCGGCCCAGCTGGCCCGGCTGACGCAGATCGACTACGACCGCGCCATGGCGTTCATTGCGACGCGCACGGGAACCGACGGCGAACCGGAGACGCTGGGTGTGGCGCGGGCTGTCGCCGATCCTGACAACAGCCGGGCCGAGTTCGCCATCGTGATCCGCTCCGACCTGAAGGGGAAAGGGCTGGGTGCGATTCTGTTCGGCAAGCTGGTCGACTATTTCCGCAGCCAGGGGCTGGGCACGCTGACAGGCGACGCGCTGTCGGAAAACCTGGGTGTGCAGCACCTGGTGCGGCGTTTTGGCGGGCGTGTGCTGCCGGGGGACGAGCCCGGCACCGTGCAACTGGCGGTCGACTTGCATGCCAAGTCTTCCTAGCCGAACCGGAAAAAACCTCGCGCCGCGTTTGCGCTGGCGCAAAGTCGTCGTGTCGGTCCACTTTACACTTGTCTTTCCATCCAGCCCCTGGGAGCGAGAATGTTAACGGCCACATATACGCTGGTTGCCCTGTCCGTCGAGCAGGCCCACATCCGCCTGAGTCTACTTTCATTTCAGAAGTACGTCGCATCGACGTTGAACCGTCAGCAGAGCCTGACGCTGTCGCAACTTGAATACGCATGCGAAACGCTGGAGCGCCTGTACCAGGCGTGCCACTGGCGCAAGGTCGAGCTGTACCTGATCCCCGCGCTGCGCCAGGCCACGGAGCGGGCCGACCAGCTGCTTGACGAACTGAGCCGATTGAACGCATCGGCACTGGCCGTCGTGCGGCGCCTGAAGCACAACCTGGAACAGGGCGTGCAGGACGACGGCGCGGCGCAGGCCGTGCGCGAATCGATCGACAACTTCTGCACCGCGCTGCTGCAGCGGCTGGAAAAGGAGGAGAAGGAGCTGTTCGCCATTGCCCGCAGCGCCATCTGCGGCGAAGCGTGGTTCGCCATCGCCAACAAGCTGCTGGCGCACGATGCCAAGGTGGCCGAGGCGCGGCGCAGCGGCGGCGACGCCAGGCCGCCGGATGCCGAGCCGATCGCCATCGTGCCGCGGCAGGCACCACCGGCGGGCGCGGTGACGGAGCTCGATATCCTGATCCCCGGCCAGGCACCAGCGCACGCCGTGGCGCGCAAGCCGATGCGGGGCACCGTGCAGCGCGCGGGTGCGGGGAAATAGCGGGGAGGATGACGCGCCGGTCGCGTGGCCGCAACGGTTGCGGATCGCCGCGCGAAAACCGGCGCTGCGCTATGATGGTGGTTTTGATCCATCGATAGCACATCATGTTTGAATTCCTTTTCCGACGGCCCGGCGACAAGGGCGCTGATCCGCAAGCGGGCGGGCCTGAGCAGGGCACGCCGGCGGGCGCTGGCGGCAGCGGTGCGCAGGATGCCGGAGATGCCGCGGCCCGTCGCGCCGCGCAGGTCGAAGCGGCGCGGGGGCTGACCGGCAACGAGGCCGCTGCTGTCGAGCTGATCCTGCAAAGTGAATTCGCCGATGTGCGCCTGGCGGCCGCCGAGCACGTGGTCTCGCAGCCGATGCTCGAGCGCGTGCAGGCGGCGGTGCGCAATACCGACCGCCGCGTCGCCAAGCTGATGCAGGGACGCCTCGACGCGATCCGGCATCGCCAGGGCGAGCAGCGCCAGGCCGAGCTGAGTATTGCTACCGCGCAGCGCCTGTTAGCGGACGAAAAGCTCACGCCGAACCAGGTGGCCGATCTCGACCGGCTGTGGAAGGTCATCGCCGCACCGGACGAGCTGGCCGCGCAGTTCGCCGGGCTGCGCACCGCGCTGGGCGCCCGGCTGGAAGCACAGGTCACGCTGCAGCGCGCCGTCATCGACGCGCTGGCGGCCGTGCGCCGTCTCGCGGCCGGGCCCGGCGAAGATGCCGCTGACAACGCCGCCGCCGAACTGGAACGCCTCACTGCCGAACATGCGCAGCATCTTGGGGCGCCCGAGCATGCGACGTTGCCCCGTCACCTGCTGAACGATTTCGATGCCGCACTGGCGCAGGCCGGTGCGGCTCTGGCCGCGCGCGCCCGACCGGTAGCCGCCGCGGCACCAGCAGCGCCGGCGGCGCAAGCGTCGCCGCCAGCCGCGGTTGAATCGGCCGGGCACGCCGAGCCGGCTGCCGAGCCGGCACCGGAGGGCGAGCCGTCGTCCGAGAGGGCGGAAGGAAGCCACCCCGCCGAAACGCCGGGCACGCCTGCCGGTCAGACGGCCGGCGAGGTGGCCAGTGCGGCGGCTACATCGCAAGCCCGTCCGCCAAAGGAAAAGCACAAGCCGACGCCGGCGGACAAGGAAGCCAACGCCCGCTTCATGGCGCTGGTCGATGCGATGGAAGCGGCCCTGGAGGCCGGGCAGCTGCATACGGCGGCGGAACATGACAAGACGCTCAAGGAAACGAAAACGGGCCGGCTGTCGCCGCAGCAGTCGGAACGGCTGGCGCATATTCGCGCCGAGCTGAAGCGGCTGTCGGCGTGGGCGCGCTGGGGCGGCAACGTGTCGCGCGAGGAGATGGTGCACGCCGTCGAGGAATTGCCGGCGCAGGCGCTGCCGATGAGCGAGCTGGCCAAGAAGGTCAGCACGATGCGTGAACGGTGGAAGGCGCTCGACAGCGTGTCCGGTCCGGCGCCGAAAAGCCTGTGGGAGAAGTTCGACGCGGCCTGCACGGCGGCGTATGCGCCGGCCGCCGCCCACTTCAAGCATCTGGCCGACGAACGCCACACCAACGCCGCCAGGGCGCAGGCGATGGTGGAAGAGGTGCATGCGCTGATCGCCGATTCGCCTGCCGCCCGCGAGGACTGGCGTGCGCTGGCTTCCGTGTCGCAGCGGCTGCGCCAGGCGTGGAGCCGGCTGGGAACGATCGACCGCAAGGACAAGAAAAAGCTCGACAGCGCTTTCGGCAAGGCGATGGAAACGCTGATGGCGCCGCTGGAAGAGCAGCGCCGGATCGAAGTGGCGCGGCGCGAACAGCTGATCGAGGAAGTCTATAAACTCAATCCGGCCGACCGCCATACGGTGGACACGCTGCGCGGGCTGCAGGAAAGCTGGCAGGGCCATGCGAAGGCGCTGCCGCTGGAGCGCAAGCAGGAGCAGGCGCTGTGGCAGAAGTTCCGCGCGGCGTGCGACACGATTTTCGCCAGGCGCAAGGAGTCGGCCCACGCGGCGGACCACGAGCGCAAGGCGCACCTGCACGCACGCGAAGCCATCTGCGCAGGCCTGGAGAGTGCCACGTTCGAAGGCGACGACAAGGCGCAGCTGGCGGCGATCGCCAGGACGCTGAAGGAAGCGGCCACGGCCTGGCACGCCAGCGGCGCCGTCCCCCGCGCGGCCGAGCAGCGCATCGAAGCGCGCTATCGGGCCGCGGTGGCGCATCTGCAGAGCCAGGCGGATGCGATCCGCAAGCGTGCCGGCACGGCGCAGGCCAACGCGATGCGCGATAAATTGCGGCTGGTGCAGGCGCTGGAAAGCGCGCTGGCGGCATCCGATGCTGTCGACGGCGAAGACTGGTCGTCGCGCTGGGCGGCATTGCCGCCACTGCCGGCCGACTACGAACGCATCCTGCGCGCCCGTTTCGACGCGGCGTTGAAGGCGTCCGCCGAAACGGGCGCGCGTGCGGCGTATGCCGCGACACTGGAAGCCAACCGCGAGCGCGTGCTGTCCGAAGTGCTGCGGCTGGAGATCCTGGCCGGCATCGACAGCGGCGCCGAATTTGCCCGCGACCGCCTCAAAATGCAGGTGGAAGTGCTGCAGAGTTCGCTGAAGTCGGGCCAGAAGCCGGCCAGCCAGGCGGCCCAGTTCCAGGCGCTGTGCGCGCTGCCCGCGACCGTGGATGACCGCACGGCCAGCCGCATCGAGCAACTGTTCCGCCGTGTCGGCGCGGGGGCCTGATGAGCAGGGTAAGGATCCAGACGGAAGACTTCGACCTGGCGCAGGAAGTGGCAAAGCTGCGGGACACCAACCCGAAGGTGGGCGGCGTTGTCACGTTTGTCGGCACCGTGCGCGACCTCAACGAGGGCGCCGAAGTGGCAGCGATGGAGCTGGAGCACTATCCCGGCATGACGGAAGCGTCGATCGACGCCATCATCGAACAGGCGCTGGCGCGCTGGCCGATCTTCGACGCGCTGGTGATCCACCGCGTCGGGCCGCTGCTGCCCAAGGACCAGATCGTGCTGGTGGCCGTCACGTCCTCCCACCGCGGCGAGGCGTTTGCCGCATGCGAGTTCATCATCGACTATCTGAAGACGGAAGCGCCGTTCTGGAAGAAGGAACAGACGCCGGAAGGGTCGCGCTGGGTCGATGCGCGCGTCAGCGACGACGTGGCGCTGGAAAAATGGCGGGTCGCAGCGCCGCTCTGAGGGCATCCCGGGGGCCGGCCGTTACTTCGGCGCCGGTCCGGTTGCGGCACCCGGCGCCAGGTAATACGAGCCTTCCGGTGCCCCCGGCACCTTGACCCGAAATTTCAGGCCGGACAGCAGCTTGTCCCACAACGCGACGGCTTCGTCGTCGCTGAGGGACGCCTTGTCGGCGGCGCCGACGGTGTTGTGCGCCACCTTGGTGTACATGTGGACGCTGTATTCGGACGGGTTGGCGACATCGCGCGGGGTACCGACAAAGGCCCACTCGAAGTCGTGCGTGCCGTCCGCGCGCTTGATCAACGATTCCTCCCCGCGCCAGTGCTGGACGGCCCGCTTGCCCTCGCGCAGGACGGTACGCCTGGGGTAGCGGATGCCTTGGATGTCCTGCGCCCCCTTGATGCGGGCAAGCAGCGAGAGTTCTCCGCGTACCCTTTGTTCAAATTCTTCGCTTGAATAGTCGCCGTAGGCGTCCTTGTTGGAGCTGATCGAGAAGGTCACGTCGGGGAAGCGGTGGAGATAAATGCCGGCACTGGTCATCTCCTGGTCGTTGTAGAGTGCGCTTGAGATAAACCCGTGTTTGAGGCAGTAGCCTGCTTCACTCGGGACTTCTTCTGCATTACGCAGGCGCAGGCTTTTTGCTCGGGACAGAATACGCGCAAGTACGTCGCTCTCGGACTCTCCAGTTCTCGGCGCATCTGCCCATACAAAGATCCAGTCATTCAGATTGACGTAAGTTTTGGCGATATAGAATCTTCTCGCCTTCGAATATATGCTTTTATAATATCTGATCTCGCGACTGTTCGGGAGTGGACCCCGCCCGTTGAAGAGAATCTCGGCATCGTCGTCTTCGAATTTTATTTTCGCTATATCATCCAGGATCTGACGCTCCTGTGCAGCGGCACCCCCAGGGATGAGATCGATATCAGATGGGAAAGAGTCATTTCCGGTGATAAGCTCAGCATCCTTTGGGATGGCGAGGGCATAGCGGCCGAAGCATGCAAGTTTGGTTTGGGAAAAGAGCTCTTGTAAGCGCGGACTAAGTGCGATCGGTTCTGACATGGAGTTTTCCGTGTAGGTATGTGTTCTGGAGCAGGCTGAAATGGCAGCAACCGCTATCGTAATAAGGAGGAGCGGCGCAGTTCTCAGGATATGCCTGGTCATGATTTTCCCCAATTTGCACTCTTCGCGATTTGAACGACCGAGTAGAGCATCGATTCGAGTACAGAAGGATTTGAAAAGCTGTTCTGATGGTCATAGGCTGTTTGCTTTGCTTCGCCGTGCTGGAACCGCATCCCCCCGACTGACCTGGCAGAGCGCTCAGCGGGAACTGTTGCGTCGCCATTGGAACGAGCAGGCTGCAGTGTCAGCGTCAGGGTGTGGCTGCCAGCACTTACCCTGAGAGTTCCCTTGCCATCGTCGGCGGTCAGTTTCCATTTTTCGATTGGTGGCAACGAGGATTTTTCTGCGTTCCGATATGCCGTGCTCTCGACCTTGAATACTACTTCGGCATAGCAAAGGTGCTCGGAAGAGGAGCAGTAGCTGGCATAGCAATGTGTAGGGTGGAAGGTCGATTCTATGGACTTTGTAAAATTTGCGGCCTTAGCCAGGCGCTCCAGAACATTATCCAGACCCCCACCTTTTTGAGGAGATACGTTTCCAGGGTTGACCCACTTCGGATTAATAAGTCGCCACCAGATGCTCTCCGGCTGAAGATAAATGCTGTCCAACGCCGTATACTCTTCTCGCGGCCAACTCGCTATCGTCCTGCCAGCGCCGTCGATGATTTTGAGCCAGTTTGCTCCGTACCAGCTGGCCGGCAAAAGCTCCAGCGGTCCCGGCGCATTGGCAAGAATGGCAGTCGCGTGTTCGCCGTTGATTCCCAGCACACTGGCTTCATATTCGGCCGCCATTCCGCTGCCCTCCAGGAAGCCGAAGCGCATGCGTTTATACGTTGCCGCGGCGCCCGTCGATGGCATGACGCTGTGATACATGCCGAGAATCTTGACGTCGCTGTCGCCCTGCATCGCGCCATATTTCGGATGCAGCAGCGCCCGGCCCAGCAGGCCGCCCATGCTGTGGGTGACGACGATGACTTCCTTGCACTGGAAGCCGCGTTGCCGGTAACCCTTGACGACGCCACGGATACGCGCGGCGATGACCTTGGCCGATTCGCCATTACTTTTCAGGAAGTTGTAGCCCATGGCGTGGACCGGGTACCAGCAGGCGGCCACCTGTTTGATGTCGTCTTCGGTCAGGGGGGCGCCGCTGGTGGCACCCATGCTGCGCGGATCTTTCAGCAGCGGGCGCCACATGGCGTGCAGCTGCTTCCTGACGATCATGTTGTTGAGGTACATCTCGGCATTGCGCAGCATGTTGCCGTACGCCCCCGCGAACAGCACTTCGCTCCAGCCGCGCCAGCGTGCCAGCTGGGCCGGGCTCTCGCGCTTGCGGTAGGTGCGCGGCGCGGGTCTTGGCGAAACCTGCTGTGTCAGGCGCTGCCCGAGCAAGGGCGGAATGGGCCCGAGCGAATCGGGCACATTGCGGTGCCGTATGTCCGCCGCCAGCGTCTCCTTGCCTTCCGGATCGAAGCGGCCCTCGCTTTCGGTGTAGTGGTAATACTCCACCTCAGTCTCGTTCGGATCGAAATTGAGCTGGCGCTGGGCGGGCGACGCATTCTTGAGCCAGCCGCCAAGATCAGTCCCCATCACGACATCTGTCTTGCCGCCCATGCCCATCAGGTCGTCCGGGCGCCACGAACGGTTGTCGTCCCGGTCGAGTTCGTGCTGCCGCATTTTGCTCATGCGCAGGTTGCTGCCCATGACACCGGGCAGAAAGATGACGGGGATGACCTTGGATGGCGGTAGCGTGACATCGTGCCGCGCCGTGTCGTTTGTCTCGGTGAGGTGGACTGCATATTCCGCCCAGCCGCCCACGCCTTGGGTAAATTCGCCGTGGTGGTTGCCGCGTTCGTTCAGCCCCGATTCTTCGCTCATCGATCATCTCCGTCTGCCTGTCGTGTTGGGACAGTATCGGGGGATTGCTGCCAGGTAATTTGAGATGGCGCAAACGCGCTGCTTTTGCGACAGCGGGACGGCGGGGCGGCGCCAATCGATCGGGCGTGGGCGCTCGCATTGACGCAGGTCTAAAACCCTGCTTGAAAAAGGGTCGGCACAACCGCACTTTAACCTCAGTCTAAAACTTTGGAGTGTGCGCAAAATGCGTCAAGATAAATTAACCACCAAACTGCAGGAAGCCCTTGCCGACGCCCAGAGCCTGGCGGTCGGCAACGACAATCCGTATATCGAACCCGTCCATCTGCTGACCGCCCTGCTGAACCAGGACGACGGCGCCGCCCGCTCGCTGCTGCAGCGCGCCGGCGTCAATGTCGGCGGCCTGACGAAAGCGCTGAAGTCCAGTCAGGAGAGCCTGCCGAAGGTCTCCGGCACGGGCGGCAACGTCCAGGTCAGCCGCGAATTGATGGCCGTGCTGAACCTGGCGGACAAGGAAGCGCAGAAGCGTGGCGACCAGTTCGTCTCCAGCGAAATGGTGCTGCTGGCGCTGACGGAAGACAAGTCGGATGCGGGCCGCCAGGCGCGCGACAGCGGCCTGACGCGCAAGTCGCTGGAGTCGGCCATCGACACCGTGCGCGGTGGCGGCAAGGTCGATTCGCAGGAGTCGGAGGGCCAGCGCGAGGCGCTCAAAAAATACACGATGGACCTGACCGAGCGGGCCCGCCAGGGCAAGCTCGACCCCGTGATCGGCCGCGACGACGAGATCCGCCGCGCCATCCAGGTGCTGCAGCGCCGGACCAAGAACAACCCCGTGCTGATCGGCGAACCCGGTGTCGGCAAGACGGCCATCGTCGAGGGCCTGGCCCAGCGCATCGTCAACAACGAGGTGCCCGATTCGCTGCGCGGCAAGCGGGTGCTGTCGCTGGACATGGCGGCGCTGCTGGCGGGCGCCAAGTTCCGCGGCGAGTTCGAGGAGCGCCTGAAATCGGTGCTGAACGAACTGGCCAAGGACGAAGGCCAGACGATCGTCTTCATCGACGAACTGCACACGATGGTCGGCGCCGGCAAGGCCGAAGGCGCGATGGACGCGGGGAACATGCTGAAACCCGCGCTGGCTCGCGGCGAGCTGCATTGCGTGGGCGCGACCACGCTGGACGAGTACCGCAAATACATCGAGAAGGATGCCGCGCTGGAGCGCCGCTTCCAGAAGATTCTGGTCGACGAGCCCACGGTGGAGGCGACGATTGCCATCCTGCGCGGCCTGCAGGACAAATACGAGCTGCACCACAAGGTCGAGATCACGGACCCGGCGATCATCGCGGCGGCCGAGCTGTCGCACCGCTACATCACCGACCGCTTCCTGCCCGACAAGGCGATCGACCTGATCGACGAAGCGGCGTCGAAGATCAAGATCGAGATCGACAGCAAGCCCGAAGTGATGGACAAGCTGGAGCGCCGCCTGATCCAGCTGAAGATCGAGAAGGAAGCCGTCAAGCGCGAGAAGGACGAAGGCTCGCGCCGCCGGCTCGACCTGATCGACGAGGAAATCGCCAAGCTGCAGCGCGAGTACAACGACTTCGAGGAAATCCTGAAGGCCGAGAAGGCCAATGTGCAGGGCACCACGCACATCAAGGAAGAGATCGAGCGTATCCGCCAGCAGATGGAGGAAGCCACGCGCGCATCGAACTGGCAGCGCGTGTCGGAACTGCAGTACGGCCGGCTGCCGGAACTGGAAGCGCAACTGAAGCAGGCGGAATCCGCCGGCGCGGCGGCCGACAACGACAAGCCGAAGCTGCTGCGCACGCAGGTGGGCGCCGAGGAGATCGCCGAAGTGGTGTCGCGGGCGACGGGCATCCCCGTGTCGCGCATGATGCAGGGTGAACGCGACAAGCTGCTGCACATCGAAGAGAAGCTGCACGAGCGCGTGGTGGGCCAGGACGAGGCCATCAACGCCGTTGCCGACGCGATCCGCCGTTCGCGTGCCGGCCTGGCGGACCCGAACCGGCCATACGGCTCGTTCCTGTTCCTGGGCCCGACGGGTGTCGGCAAGACGGAGCTGACGAAGGCGCTGGCGTCGTTCCTGTTCGACAGCGAGGATGCGCTGATCCGCATCGACATGAGCGAATTCATGGAGAAGCACTCGGTTGCCCGCCTGATCGGCGCGCCGCCGGGCTATGTGGGCTATGACGAAGGCGGCTACCTGACGGAAGCCGTGCGCCGCAAGCCGTACAGTGTGATCCTGCTGGACGAGGTGGAGAAGGCGCACCACGACGTGTTCAACGTGCTGCTGCAGGTGCTGGACGACGGCCGCATGACGGATGGCCAGGGCCGCACCGTGGACTTCAAGAACACGGTCGTCATCATGACGTCGAACCTGGGCTCGCAGAAGATCCAGTCGATGGAGGAGTCCGACCCGGCCGTGGTGAAGCTGGCCGTGATGGCCGAGGTGCGCTCGCACTTCCGTCCCGAGTTCGTCAACCGGATCGACGAAATCGTGGTGTTCCATGGTCTGGACGAGAAGAACATCGGTTCGATCGCGAAGATCCAGCTGAAGATCCTGGAGGACCGCCTGAAGCGGATGGAGATGCACCTGCAAGTGACGGACAGCGCACTGCACCGGATCGCGGAAGCGGGCTACGACCCGGTCTACGGCGCCCGTCCGCTCAAGCGCGCCATCCAGCAGCAGATCGAGAATCCGCTGTCGAAGCTCATCCTGGAAGGGCGTTTCGGACCGAAGGACACGATCCACATCGAGGTGCGCGATGGGGCGCTGGTGTTCGGTGCCGATGGCAAGGAGGAGGTGGTGCGGCTGTAAGCTGCAGCTTCTCTGCCAGGAAGGCCCGCCTTGTGCGGGCTTTTTTTTTGTCTGCTGCTGGGAGCCGGGGGACTGGCACCGTTCTGTGGTGCGTGTCCCCGACTTTGATCGGGAAGTGCCAGCTGGTGCGGGAACCCCCGGGAGCGCTCCTGTCAACAAAAACAGGTGGCAGCCTCAGGCAAGGTACTGTATAAATACACAGTATAAAGACTCGATTTCCCGCAAACTTTGCTTAAGTTGCGTGGGTTGCTCTGGTTGCGCCGGTTGCTGAAGTTGCTTAATATGCGGTCGCCGCGTAGAATGAACTCCATTGCCAGATTTCCGGAGTAATCAAGATGAGTTCAACCACAGACCTGAAAGTTTTCGCTGCCGGCATCGCCGAACTGGAGCGAGAGACGGATGACGATTTCGGCGCGGCAACTTCGCAAGCCTATCTGATCGAAGTGGAAGACCCGGTGCCCCAATCCGATGTGCTGGAACAGTTATACGAGGCGCTGCGCACGCTCGGCATTACGGCGCGCGTATCGCCCGTGGCACGCGATGGCCGCGTCACGCTGGTGACGCCGATGCCGGCACTGGTACTGGATGCCGATGACGACGATGATCTGGAAGCGGAACGCTTCGCACTGGACGCCCGCACGATGGAAGAGCAGCCCGCGCAGGCCGTCACGTCGGCTGGTGCCGCGCTGCAGCGCGGTGAAGCACTGATCGCGTCGATGGTGCGGCAGGGCAGCCTGATCAACGGCGAGACGCTGGCCGATGCCTGGGGCATTACCCGGCAGGCACTGGACAAGGCCCGCGAGCGGGGCGAGCTGTTCTCCGTCAGGATGGGGCGTCAACACTATTATCCTGTCGCGGCACTGAGTTTTTTGCGGCGCGACTTTGAAAGCATCAACCGGTCGTTTCATCCCGATATTGCGGCGGGCACGAAACTGATCTTCTTCAATCGCAAACATGGCAGTCTGGGCGGGAAAACCGTAGCGGAGTCGGCTGATCGGCTGACCGATATCCTGCGCCTGGCTGCCGGCTGGGAACGCATTTGATCCATACTCACATCCCCGATTTCGCCGGCCTGCATGCGGCTGGTGAGCTGTGCTTTTGCCCTGTCGATATCCGCGCACTGCTGCGACTGAGCGTGCGGCCGGGGATGGAGCCATGGTGGGGCACGACGGGACGCTATCGCTTCGACGACCCGGCACGCTGTTTTGGCGTCACGTACGTGGCGGGCACGCTCGATGTCGCGTTGTGCGAAACCATTCTGCACGAGGTGGGCGACTACCGGAACGGCGAATGGTGGGTCGACCGCAGCTCGGTCGAACGGCGCTCCGTGGTCCATTACGTGCATCCGGCCAGGACGCAGCTGCGGCTGGTCGACCTGACGGGTATCTCCCTGAAAAGCCTGGGCCTGAACAACGACGTCAGCGCCCAGGACGACTATACCCACACGCAGCTGCTCAGCCGTGCAATCCACGAGCAGGTGCCGGAAGCGGACGGCATCCGCTATATCAGCAAACACATGAACACGGCGTTTGCCGCCGCGCTGTTCGAACGCAGCGGCGTGCGCGCCCGGCCGGAGCCGACGCCGCTGCTGACGCATCCCGACATCACGGGCCTCCTGACCCGTTTGCGCGTCAGGCTGTTCTCGTTGTAAGCCGCTTGCCGCCGCGCGGCAACGGTGCACGCGCCGGCAGCGGCAGCCCCGGACGCGCCACCGTGCAGCGCACGGCCACGGCGTCGCCCGCGCATCCCGCCAGCGCGAGCGCATACTCGCGTGCGCCGGCCACGAGCCGGCAGCGCAGCCCATCCTCCGTATGCCGGGCCGCCAGCAGCGATTTCGCGTGCAGCGCGGCCACGGCATCGTCGACGTCGGCGGCATCGATCATCGTGTCAGCCGCCACGCGGCTGGCCGCGGCAAGACCGAACTCGGCCCGCAACACCGCCAGCCGGCGCAGCACCGTCTCCTCGACCGGCGTCAGCGTGGCCCAGCTCCACGCCAGACACGCGCGCCATGACCGGTGCCGCGGCGGTGCCGTGCGGCGGCCCCCCTTGAGCAGATGCAGCGGGTCGTCCATCAGCACCGCCAGTTCGTGCACGTGAAACAGGTCCAGGCGCGCCGCCGCCAGCTCCAGCGCCAGCGGGATGCCGTCGACGCGGCGGCAGATGCGGGCCACGGCGTCCGTATCCGCGTCGCTCGGCGGGGTGCCGTCCAGGCCGGCGCGGTACAGGAACAATGCCACGGCCGGCGCGGCCAGCAGCGCGGCACCGCGCGCTTCCGGCGGCGGACAGTCGAGCGGTGTGAGCGCTACCACGCGCTCGCCGGCGGCGCGCAGCGCCTCGCGGCTGGTGGCCAGGATGGTCAGCCCGGGTGCCTCCTGCAGCAGCTTTTCGGCCAGCGCGGCGACGGCGTCGACGACGTGTTCGCAATTGTCCAGCAACAGCAACAGCGGCTGCGCGCGCAGCCGGGCCAGCAGGGAGGGCAGGGGATCGCCGCCGGCCGGCAGTCCGAACGCCGCCGCCAGCACGCCGGACACGCCGCCCGATTCGGACGCCGCCGCCAGGTCGACGGCGCAGCAGGGCAGCCGCGACGCCAGCTGCCGGACGACCGTCAGCGCCAGCGCCGTTTTGCCGACGCCGCCCACGCCGACCAGCGTGACCAGCCGGTGCGCGGTGATTTGCCGCACCACCGTTGCGACGTCGGCAGCCCGGCCGAAGAGCGCACCGGGCGGTGGCGGGCATGCGGGCAAAGTGGCGGCGGGGGCGACTGGCGCCTCGTCGCTGACAGGCGCCACGAAGGTGTAGCCGCGGCCGGCCACACTGTCGATATAGCGCTGACCGGCGCCGTCGTGCAGCGCCTTGCGCAGTGCGGCCACGTGCACGCGCAGATTGGCTTCCTCGACAACCGTGTCGGGCCAGACGCGCGCCATCAGATCGGCCTTGGCGACCGTGGCACCGGCGTGCGCGATCAGCGTGACCAGAATGTCGAAGGCGCGTGAGCCAAGACGCACGGACCGGCCGTGCTCCAGCAGCACGCGCTGCTGCGGATACAGGCGGAACGGGCCGAAACAGATGGCCCACTCGGTGGCGGGGGGTGTCATAGGGGTCTCGTCATGGCGAGTCCCGATGTTAGCAAGAGATTATTACGGCAATCTGACAGCATCCGACAGCGCGCAGTCCGACAGCGCGCAGTCCGCCAGCAACCTCAGGCTTCCGCGAAATCCTCGACTTCATAGCGTTCCAGGAAGCAGTCGGGTCCCGTGGCCGGGGCGAAGCGGAACGCGGACAGGCCGTTGACCTCCTCGACGACGCGGCGCACGTAAGCACCCAGCGACTGGCGTGTGGTGGCCTTCTGCCACATCGGATACAGGCCGCACAGGCGGCTGCCGTCCAGGTAGCGGATCTCGAATTCGCATTCGAAGTAGTCGCGCATGTCGCTGGCCCACGCCTTGAGCAGCTTGTCGGCGGCGATAAAGGAACCCAGCACCGCCGTACTGCTGGCGGCCTGCTGGCGGATGCGGATCTGGGCGACACCGACCTTTTCGGCGCGGCGTGGTGACAGGGTCTGGGTCATCGGCGGCTCTTGGTGGTAGCGGGTGGCATGATTGTAGTAACTGGGCGGCGGCGGCCGCGAATAAATCGTTGTTAAGCGTTGTTAACAACACAACACGGGAGCCCTAGCACCAGTGCCGTCCGGCGGCGTGATGGAATACGGGGCGCCGGAAGCGGCCGATGGCATCGACGGCGCCGGCGGGCGTGGGCAGCAGCGCCCCGCCGAAACGGTTGATGTGCAGGTGGCGCGCGAGCAGCTCCAGCGCGGGCAGCAGGCCGGCCGCCAGCGCGGCGTCCGTGGGGGCCAGGTGCAGGCTGGCGCAGGGGAGGGGATCGAGCGCGCCGGCCAGCGCCAGCAGCTCGGCGCAGTCGGCGCAGCGCACCAGCAGGCCGGCACCGTGCGTGCGTGCGCGGGCGGGATGCTCGATGACGGCGCTGGCGGGGATTTCGTCGAACCGGCCCGGCACGTCGGCCACGGTTTCGCGCAGGTCGACGAAGCCGTCGCCATCCACTGCCGCCACCAGCATGCCCGGCCCGCCGTGCGCCAGCAGCAGCGCGCCCAGATGTTCGGCGCGCCCGTTCAACGCGCCCGGCAGGATGAACGCGGCCTCGCGCGCATCCGTCTCGTCCAGCAGCGGCAGCCGGCCGCCCGCGCTGGCCGGGATGCCGCCGTCGCGGCTGATGGCGGCCCGCAGCGCATGATGGCCCAGCAGGGCTGCGGCGGCCGTGTCGTCGCCCGGCACCAGCGTGAACACGGCCTTCGGCAGTCCGCACGACGCGAGTGCCCCGTCGATCAGATTCGCCAGCACGGCGCTGCTGACGTTGGCCGTGCTGCTGGCGGCCAGCACGGGGCAGCCGGCGGCCAGCGCCGCCATTGCGTGCACGCCGGCCAGGCCGTATGCCGTCGCATGCGTGCCGATGGCGGCCACGGGGCCAAGCGGCACGGTGCGTACCGCATCGGGCGACGGTGCCAGCGCGGCCATTTCGGCGCGGCGCAGCGCATCGGCCAGCATGCGCAGCCAGCTGCGCAGCGTGTCGTGCTGGCGCAGCGCCGCGTCCGTGCCGATGCCCGCATCCGCCGCGGCGAGGCCGGGCAGGCGCGTGCGCGCGCCATCGAGCGCGCCGCCGATGGCGTCGATCAGCCCCGCGCGCCGGCCGTGGCTGGCCTGGGCGAACGGCAGCGCGGCAGCGGCGGCCGCGCGCGGGGCCGCCGCGCCGTCCGGCAGCCGGTTACAGGTCGTGGAATTCATTACCCCTTTCAGGCAGTCAGCCGGCTACTGTAAATAGTGGTTATTTTGCTTTGCCGTTACGTTAGAATCTGCTGGTCGGAAAATCAATATGGCTTTCGAGGTAATTTCGGGGTAAACCAGCAATGCGGCAGAGGTATGGTGAGGAAGCGCGAGAGGGCGGGGCGGGCATGCCGGCAGCGGTAGCCGAAGTCGCGTTCGGCGATTTCCGCCTGGTGCCCCAGGCGCGCACGCTGTACCGCCAGGACCGGCCCGTGCGCCTCAGTGGCCGCGCGTTCGACCTGCTGCTGGCGCTGGTGGAGCGGGCCGGCGCGGTCGTCGGCAAGGACGAGCTGATCGCCCGCGTCTGGCCGCATACGGTCGTCGAGGAGGGCAACCTGCGCGTGCACGTGGGCGCGCTGCGCAAGGCGCTGGGGGACGACCAGCCGTATGTCGAGAACGTCGTCGGGCGCGGCTACTGCTTTGTCGCGCCGTTGCGCCCGCCCGCGGCGACGCAGCCCGTGCCGGACCTGCCGGCGCCGCTGTCGCGCCAGCGCCTGGTCGGGCGCGATGCCGTGCTGGCGCAGCTGGCCGCGCAGGTGCCGGCGCAGCGGCTGCTGACGATCGTCGGCCCCGGCGGCATGGGCAAGAGCGTCGTCGCACTGGCGGTGGCGGGATGCGTGGCGGCGATGTTCGACGGCGCCGTGTATTGCGCCGACCTGACCGGCGTGACGGAGCCGGCACAGCTGCCGGCCACGGTGGCCAGGCTGCTGGGCCTGGCCGGCGACGCGCATCCCGGCCGCTGGCTGCGGTCGCGCCGCGCGCTGCTGGTGCTGGACGGCTGCGAACACCTGGTGGACGCGGTGGCGGCGCTGGCCGAACGGCTGCTGCTGGAGGCGCCGTGCGTGCACATCCTGGCCACCAGCCGCGAGCCGCTGCGGGCCGAAGGCGAGTGGGTGTACCGGCTGGCGCCACTGGCACTGCCGCCGGCCGACGCGGTGCCGACGCCGGCGCAGCTGGCCGCTTACGCTTCCGTACAGCTGTTTGCCGAGCGGGCCGGCGCCGACGGCGGCGCGTTTACCGTGGATGCCGGCAACGCCGCGGCCGTGGCCGACATCTGCCGCCAGCTGGACGGCATTCCGCTGGCGCTGGAACTGGCCGCGGGCCGCGCCGCGTTCTTCGGCGTGCACGAGCTGGCGCTGCGCCTGTCCGACTGCTTTGCCGTGCTGACGCGCGGGCGCCGCACGGCACTGCCGCGCCACCAGACGCTGCGCGCCACGCTGGACTGGAGCTATGACCTGCTGACACCGGCCGAGCAGGCCGTGCTGCGGCGGCTGGCGGTGCTGCGCGGGCCATTCAGCCTGGAGGATGCGGTCGACGCGGCCGGCGGCAGCGGCATGCTCCGGCAGGACGTGCCGGGTCATGTGGCACAACTGTTCGCGAAGTCGATGCTTGCGGCGGAGCCGGATGGCGGCGCACCGTACCGCTTGCTCGATACCACGCGTCGCTATGCGCTGGACAAGCTGAACGACGCCGGCGAGGGCTGGCGGGCGGCGGTCGAGCGCTGAGGATTTCAACCCCCGCCAGGAACTTCCGCCACGACCGGATGTCTCATCCCCTGTGGCGGGCTCGCGCGGGTGCGGGCGGCAATGGCGGCGGCAGCGAGACTCTCATGACGGTTCCAATCCAGGACAATCCCAGCGGCATCGTCGGCGAAGTCATCCTGCGCCCAGTGCTGCCGGTCGAGTGGGCCGGAGCGCCGGGGCATCGCCCGTACGAGGCCGTCATCACGATCATGGATGCTGCGGGCCGCATCGTCGCCGAGGTGCGCAGTGGTGCGGACGGCCGGTTTGCGGCGACCCTCGATCCCGGCACGTATTGCCTGCGTCCCGAGTCCGCTGCGCTCTATCCGCACGCGCCGCCGCAAACCGTGGTGGTGGAACGATGCCGCCGCACGCCGGTCAACATCGTCTACGACAGCGGCATCCGCTGACGGCGTCAGAAGCCGATCCCCACGATACGGCTGCCCCAGTCATGGCTGGCAAGGGCGTTTTCGTTGACCAGCCAGGCGCGCCGGGTATTGCGCGGGTCGACCGTGACCGCCGAGTAGTCGCCCCAGCGGGTACCGCCGTACCACGTCGGACTGGTGAACGCCGGCGTCCCCGGACTGAGCGTGTACGTGGCGCCATTGTTGTGGTCGAAGCCGGAAAAGCGCACCTGGGCATTGGTGCCGTTGGGCGGGTCCGTCATCGTCCAGGTCACGTAGATGTCGTTGGCGCTGTTGGCGGCGATCGAGGCGTTGAAGTCGAACGACGTGGACGTGCCGAAGAAGAAGGCGTTCTGCGCCAGCGCGTTGGTGGCGGTGTTGATCTGGTAGAACTTCGGCGCCGCATAGCCGGCCAGGTTGACCGTATGGACCTGCCACAGGAAGTTGCCGCTCTGCGTGCTGGCGTTGACGAAGCGGCCGTCGAGTGTGTCCAGCCTCACGGTGGTGCCCGGTTGCGGGGCGGACGGCGGCACCGAATAGGCCGGGACGGCGATATTCACCGGGCCGCTCAGCGCAATCCCGTTCGGCCTGCTCGAATTGGTCAGCGTGTACAGGCTCAGCGCACTGCCGCCCGACGCGGCGACCAGGAATGTGCGCGCATTCTGATCCAGCACGATGGGTGGCGCGAGCGTGCCGCGCAGGCCCGTGAAAATCGGCACGGAGAAGCCGAGTCCGTTATACAGACGCGCCTTTGCGATGGCGAACATGTCGGCACCGCGGAATGCGCCGGTCGATGCGAAAATGTTCGCCGTGAATATTACCGAGTCCTGGTCCATGCCGAGTTGCGGGTAATCCCAGAAATCGCCGGCCGTGAAGGTAACATTCAGCACATACACATAATACGAACCCAGCGGATTCGATGTCGTGGAGACGGCGATGAAATAAAGCTGGCGCGTGCTGGACTCGGCGAATGCCGGAGCGGTGACGATCCAGCGATTCCAGACGCTGTCATACACCACGCGCGGATCGAACAGCACGCGCGCGCTGTAGCCGAAAAAGGCGGCGAGAGAAATGCTGGTGCGGGCGCTCGGGTTGGTCCGGACGAAAAAGTCGATATGCGAATTGGTGACTTCGACAAAATGATCGAGGCCGATCGCGCCGTGGGTGTCCGGGGGCATCAGTCCGTCCACATTGGTGGCGCCGGGGACATTGGGGCCCACCAGGACAATGGGGGCCTGCGGTTCGGCCGCCGCCTCCAGTGCTTTTTCCGCCATCGGCGCCTGGAGCTGCAGCCTGGCTTTCATTTCCTCGTACTGGTCGGCCGGCATGGTCGCGAGGAACGGCTTCGATTCCGCCTGCGCCAGTGCGTCCGGTCCCGGCATCAGCTTGTTTGTCGTGTCCTGCTGCATCTGTTCGTGGGTTCTGACCTGCGGGGCCGCCGCTTCGATTTCCGTACCGACTTCCATTGGGGAGTGCTTCATGATCGTTCTCCTGTCTGCTGAAATAAATTACAGTGCCGGAAAAAGGCGGAACGGCCCACACACGCACGAGCAGTTGCCCGTGCTGATTTTCTTGTCGTTGTAATTTTCTGCAGTCGGAAAAGATCCTGAACTCTTTCCGTCCCCGTTTTTACTGGTATTAATGATTCGAGCCATTTATCCAGATTCCGTAAGATCACTATCGTGCATTCGCACCTCGTGTCGTTGACGGTGCTCAAAGAATCGGAAGAGCTTGCCTCCGAGGTTATTATCAGGCGCGTCGCCGGGATGGAAATATTCTGATATGCAAGGAATCGACGGGACTCGCCCAATAAATGCAGGGAATTTAATTTTTATTTAACGGGAGCAGTGATAAAGCTGCGCGACGTGCGATATATTCAACGCGCAATTGCAATCCGGCAGGCAGTATCTGCCGCGATGCCGGCAGCGCAGTGGCTACTTGCCGGCAAAGAACGCCGAAGGCGAGCTGCCAAACGTCTTGCGGAACATCTGCGAAAACGCCGACTGGCTGGCGTAGCCCAGCTGCTCGGCGACGCGGCCCAGCGGCATGCCGCGGGCGATCAGTGGCGCGGCGTGGGCCAGGCGCACCTGCTGGCGCCACTGGCCGAAGCTCATCCCCAGCTCGCGCTCGAACAGCCGCGCCAGCGTGCGTTCGGAAGCGCCCACGCGGCCGGCCCATTCGGCCAGCGTGTGCGGCGCGCCGGGATCGTCGATGAGGGCGGTGCACAGCGCGGCCAGCCGTTTGTCGCGCGGCAGCGGCACCCGGATGGGGCGCGTGGCGCAGCGGCCCATCTCGTCCAGGATCAGGTTCGCCACCAGGTCGGCCCGCCCGCTGGCGATGCCAGGCGGCAGCTGCTCCAGGGCCGCGAGCAGTTCGCGCAGCAGGCCGGACACCTCGAGCACGCGGCAGTCGGCGCCAGGGAAGGGATTGCGCGCGGCGAGGATGCGCAGCGGCCGCAGGCGCGCCTGCTCGAGGACCGTCACCGCGTGCTCGACGCCGGGTGCGATCCAGATGGCGCGCGACGGCGGCACGATCCACGTGCTGTCGGCCACCGTCACGCGCAGCACGCCATCGAGCGCATACGTCAGCTGGCCCCACGAATGGTGGTGCGGCGCCAGGTTCTGCGTGGCGACGAGGTCGCGCGCGCACATCGTCACGGGCAGGCGCTCGGTGGGCGTGTTGTCGTCGGCCAGCGGCCGGGTATGGCGGACGATCGTGACGGTCATGGGTTGGCGCGCATTCGACAATAGTTGTCATGCCATCTTAAAACAGACGCGGCGGGTTTGACTACACTGGCGTTTTGCAAAGGACCCGCATGAGCAACCCTATCGACGATACCGTCGCCACGCCCGGCGGCACATTGGGCCAGGACGCCCGCGTCATCGGCCTGGTCGGCATGGCCCACGGCACATCGCACTTCTATCACCTGATCCTGGCGGCGCTGTTCCCGTGGCTGAAGGACGACTTCGGCCTCAGCTACGCCCAACTGGGCCTGCTGATGACGGTGTTCTTCGTTGTCTCCGGCATCGGCCAGGCGCTGGCCGGCTTCGTTGTCGACCGGGTCGGGGCGCTGCGCGTGCTGTTCTTCGGGATGACGATGCTGGGGATCTCGGCGCTGGTCTTGTCGATCGCCGGCAGCTACCCGGCATTGCTGGGCGGGGCGCTGCTCGCCGGCGTCGGCAACAGCATCTTCCACCCGGCCGACTACACGCTGCTGAACCAGCGCGTGTCGCGCGCCCGGCTGGCGCACGGCTTTTCCGTGCACGGCATCAGCGGCAATATCGGCTGGGCCGCCGCGCCGCTGTTCATGACGACCGTCGCGGCGGTGGCGGACTGGCGCACGGCGCTGGCCTGCGCGGCCGTGCTGCCGTTCACGGTCCTGGCGGTGTTGTTCGTCAACCGCGCCGCGTTGCACGCCAATCCGCCGGCCGCAACCGGCACGGCGGGCGGGCAGGGCGGCGGCACGTTCGGCTTCCTGCGCCTGCCCACCGTCTGGATGTGCTTTGCGTTCTTCTTCCTGACGGCCGTCGCGCTGGGGGGCATCCAGGCGTTTTCCGCCATCGGGCTGGTGCAGCTGTACGACATCTCGCGCCAGCTGGCGACCAGTTCCTATACGGCCTACATGCTGGCCTCGGCCGGCGGCATGGTCGTCGGCGGCTTCCTGGGCGCCGGCTCGACGCATCACGACCGCATCATCGCGCTGTCGTTCGCCATTGCCGCGGCGCTGGCCGTGGTGCTGGGGGGCGCGTTCCTGCCGGGCTGGATGGCGCTGCCGCTGATGGCGCTGATCGGTTTCTGTTCCGGCGTGGCCGGGCCGTCGCGCGACCTGATGATCCGCGCCGCGGCGCCGCAGGGCGCCACGGGCCGCGTGTACGGCGTCGTCTATTCGGGCCTGGACACGGGGCTGTCGGTGGGGCCGCTGCTGTTCGGCGCCGTGATGGACGCCGGCCACCCCGGCTGGCTGTTCCTGGGCGTCGCGCTGTTCCAGCTGCTGGCGATCGGCACGGCCATCGGCGTGGGCGGCAGTAATCGCGCCGTGCGCCTGAAAAGTGCCTAGAATCGTCGGCATCCCAACCATCGAAAGAACGCCATGACTTTTGCCACGACCGATCTGTGCGACGCCAACCCCGAGGCGCTGGAGGACGGCAGCCTGGCCGTGCTGCCACCCGTGTTCCGTCACTTTGGCCGGCGCACCCGGTTTGCCGGTTCGGCCGTCACGCTGAAAGTATTCGAGGACAACGCCCTCGTGCGCGCCACGCTGGAGACGCCCGGCATTGGTCGCGTGCTCGTCATCGACGGCGGCGGCAGCCTGCGCCGCGCGCTGGTGGGCGGGCAACTGGGGCT
>Ga0265797_10000560_pt1 | contig 67535 bp, 73 predicted proteins | sample P2T30metagenome_FD_192433 | JGI IMG/M metagenome (GOLD analysis project Ga0265797, IMG submission 192433) | Plant litter microbial communities from East Loma Ridge, Irvine, California - P2 T30 | ecosystem: Environmental > Terrestrial > Plant litter > Unclassified | place: USA: California...
GCGATGAGCGTCAGGTGGCCCATGTAGCCAAGACGCATGTTGCGTTTCTTCTGAGACTCGTCAGACGCTTGTTGGCCGTCAAGTACACGGTCTGTGATATCCTTGGTCGACACGAAACCGACGCTCTCAGCGTTCTCGCCATCTTTGAGCTCGATCGGGCGGAAGAGGTCAAGAGCTAATGTTCGGTTGTAGCCGCGGTCCAGAGTGCCGTTGAAAACTTGCTGGACGACATCGTATACGACGTTGTGTAGGAAGTTATTCCAAGAGAAACGGAAAAAGAAGTCCTGAGTAACTTGTGAGTATCGAACGACAGCGGTTTCGGTGTGATCACGGAATTGAACTTACTAGTATGGTGGGAACAACATGGTGCTCCACAAAACGAATCTTCAGCAGATCACCCACAACTGGGCTACCATCTGATTCTGTTTCGAACGGCTGTCTCTCGCCGTTGGGCAAGGTCGCGCTCTCGCCTTGTAGCGTGGCAACGCTCTGCTCCACCTCTTCGATCACATCAGGAGATCTGGCACCGTGGACTGGATCCAAATCGTCCGATGCAGGAGCTTCCTTGCGAGCAAACAGGGGAGCAGGCCTCTCAGCCTTTGCCAATTCTCTCTCGAGCTCGGTTGGGCCGTCGTCATCATAGCTGTCTATTGATTCTTCGCCGAATTCTGTCATGACTGTATCTTCGTCCATGTCGAGTCCGCTGATGCGATCTGTGACTCCTGCTGTGGTGGGGGAGTCTGCCGCTTGGGTAGGTGGCGGGTCGAAATATAGTTGTGGCTTCGCGGGAGACTTTGGCTTCGATGGCGAAAGAGGTCGTGGAACATCCACGTCCAGAGATTCAGATGGCGAAGATCCGGGTTGCCTCTTGTCTACCTTCTCCAGTGCGGGGAGGCCAGTCTCATCAATTTTTTCGTTCAAGTCATCGAAGCTTACTTCTTCGGGCAATTCATCAGTGGGTGGCGCGACTTTTTCGAAGCCATCCTCGTCACTTGCGTTCTGCACTTCCAATCTCTTGATCTCCTCAGGTGCTTCGTGAAGGTCGTCAGTATCAGGTCTCTCGGCGTGGTGGAAACCATGAGAATCGACCGAGCTACCAAACTCTTCGTGGCTGTTCTCCTGGTTGGGGCTGGGCGGCGCTCTTGGTGTAGCGAGTTTGCCTGCAGCCTTGAGTCGTTCCCTCTCAAGATCACGCTTGCGGACTTCCTCCTCAGCTCCGCGTTCATTGAGCAGACCCATGTTGCTGCAGTGCAAAAGCTCAGCCATAAGTTCGCAAGTCTTGAAACGATCAAAGCCCAGGGGTTCGACGCTACCACCAAATGCAGCCTTAAGATCAGGCTTGCGTGCACCCTTTGAGCGAACCAAATGCATGAACTCGGGAATGTGATTCGCGAATTGCCTGAGCAATGAGCCGAGGAAGATAGGATCACAAGTTTTGGGTTCAGGGCCAACCTGATTGTCCAAATCGTAGTCCGAGTTGTTCTTGCGAATGACTTCAATGATGATGCCTACGCCGACTGTCAAGGGGTTGCCTCCCCGTAGCATGTCATCGATAAGCGTCTTGATGCACTTGTCTGAAACCAGCTGTCTGGTCAACTCGTTTGGTCCGATGACAGATTGATCTTGAGTCGTTGCGTTCGCGGAGATGGTGATAATAGCCTTCAGGAAGTCGCCTGCTGAGGTCTGCGTGGCCGAGCTGTGCTCAGGCGAAAGGAAGTCGAGTAGGAGAGGGATCAAGTCCTGCGATTGCAGCCAGTCCACGATGCCTTCGCCGCCTTCGTGCTTCTCCATGGAGATGATCTTGAGTAGAAGGTCCATCACCATCGGGCAGTCCACATGCTGCAGGATAGCAGGAACGATGCCATCCAGAGACTTGAAGAAGTCCAGCATCTCTTCGGTCTTCTTGTCAAGCAGCGCCTCGTTGACCTTGGTGAAGTAGCCCGCTTGCAAGGGGTCCAGTGGTGCCGGACGGTGGATATATTGCCAGAACTGGCGTAAATGCTCACGGTTCTCCATGATCGCCTCAGTGATTGACCAGACTTCCGAGGAAAGCACTTCGCACGCGACATATGCATATTTCTTGCGCTGTGCCTCTCTCTTCTCGTGCTCGGTCTCATGGTCGTCGCTCCTGTTCCTCTTGCTCAACGAAATGGAGCGCGAGCGCGCGTTTCCTCTCCCGAAGAACGGGATTCCGCCCGTCTTGCCCTCTTCTTCGGTCTTTGACGCATCGTCACTCTCCTTCTCTTTGGGCACTTCAGCCTCCTCTTCAGCAGTCACATAGTCCAAGAGTTTCTTCAGCACGGGCTCGTCTCGCAGGAACTCAACGAGCTTGCTGTTCTGCTGCTTCAGCTCCTGGATCAGGTCGCTCTCGTCCAGCAGCTCCTCGACGGTGACATCTGGCTTGTCGAGGATCGAGTCAAGGGTAGAGATGCTGGCGTAGCCGCCAAAGCGCCAGAACATGGTGGGCTACGTAATGCCTGGCGACTCCAGGGGCGGCGGGGTGTGGGGTGTGCGTTGGCAGCGCGGTGAGGAGACGACCTTTGCTATCATGCGCGTCGTCTCGTACAGGCGTGTTTCGTGGTGGTGAGGGGGAGGGGTGAGAGCAGCGGCGACCGCTTGAATCAATGGGCAGCCTCGCAGCTGGTGGTTCGGGGGAGTCAAGTTGACGATGGGGAGGGCCGTGCGCACTTTGTGCTTGCTCTTGCTCGCGTGCGCAGGACGATGCAACTCGCGCCGTTTCGCTGTGCCGGTGGGAGATGAATGACTCTTTATCGATCGTGCGTTGGCCTCTGATTGCAGCAATCTTGACACCACACGCAGCACCAGATACCTGAGAGACAAACAATCACTGGATGTCTTGTCAGCCTGCCTGCACGGGCTAGGTCAAGGGTCAGGTATCCGTACGGGACAAGGAACGCAATATTGCACCGTGGTCGCAGGGTCCAGCGAGCGTATCTTAGCCGATCTTTAGGAGGTACCCTCTTTGCGGTCCTCGCTCGAGGCTTTGCGATTTAATACTTTCTACCTTACGCACAGTTACATCTCACGTGGAGCCACATCGGGCCAGGAAGCTGACACCTGCTCTGACGGTCATCCGCAGCAGCATGTTCGTCTCACCCGAGCTCTGTCTGCTTGCCTGCCTTGTGGCACGAGTGGCCCAACGCACAGCCACGTGAGCCTGTGTGCCTGCTTCCGGGACCCGTGCGTCCGGCATATGCTATAGACATATAGTGCTCATGTACAGATAGGGTTCACTTTGCGGAAAGTTACATCCCTTGCTCGAGAGGCGGGCTATACGATGATTTGCATGTCCCAGTACTGTACGATGACCCTTGCCAGCCATGCCTGCGAGCATGACATCTGTGCTGTGCATGCCGGCTCCTTGCAAGGTCAGGAGCACAACAGCCGCTTGTACTGACCGGCCTATATACTCGGTGGGCGACACGGAATGAAACATTTTCCGCGAGTTCAAAGGAAACCGGTATCGACAAAAAACACATAAATCATTCCTCAGATAAAGTGGTATCAAAACGCTTCCAACCCCAAAATATCCTCATTACCATCAAAGTCGACATCGTGTCTCTACTGCCTTCGATCTGCCTCCTCCCTCCACGCTGCTTGGTCCTGCAGAGTTGCCATCTGTGCTTCCTCGTACCCTGGTGGTGGTTCATCAGGAGGGCTAAATGCATTGTCTGTGGGTCGAGGTTGAGGGCGAGCATCTGGTGAGGTATCGACTGGGACCTGTACTGGCTGCTGGCGAGGTATAGACGCAGCTATAGGGGAGATCAGAGGCCCGTCACTCTCTTCTGAGTAGACAGGCAAGTCCTCGGCGTTGACGTTACTTACGTCGACGCCGTGCATAGCTCCAGCGGAACCGCCGGCACCGTCGCCATGAATTCGCGAGACTTCTACAGCTTGCTGGAGGCGTTCTTTAATCCGCTCGAAGTGCGTATGGAAGTCGAAAGCGCCACCATCCTTGAAAGTGAGTTTGAGCTCTACCACGCCACCAGTGGGAGTCGGGATGCCGCCGCCATGAACTGGTTGTAGAAGTGCTTGCCACACGTTTGGTCCAAAGAAAGGGGCAGTCACGTGTGAGTCGTGGACGTTGAGTATGGGTGCAGCGAAACTTTGAAGTTTCTCTGTAGACTTGTCTGGAATGTAGATCAAGCGGCGGTTTGTGAGATATACAACGCCACTGTCATTTCAGTCAGCAGTGTAATTTGACATAGATGCGTTCATGGCGGCAATCTTACGTGCTACTAGATGCCGAGAAAGGTTGCTGTTGCTTTCCTGGATAGTGCGATGGCGTCGTTATCGAAAGTGCTATGCGAGGTGGCGAGGTGAAGAGTGCTTGTTCGTTTGGTAGAGGTGTGAATGGAGGACTGGTCGCAGGCGACAGCATAACCCAACTAGTAAATTGTGAGCGGATGCGCTGGCACCGTGTTGCCGACATCGTGACCGTATTCGTCATGGCGAGTGGTAGGAGGATTGATGGCAACTCACTTGATAGACATGTTGCCGGCAGGAACCGTGTCTCTCTTAAGAGAAGCTCAGTGATGTCTCGCGGGCGAGCTGTTCATGCACAAGCGTTCTCCGCTCCTCCTGTAGGCTCCCGCAACGTGCTACAAGAGGCGCGAGATAGTTAGAGCTTTAGCTCAAGAAAGAATAGGCCACCGAGGGGATGGTTCTGTGGGCACGACGGCCGCGGAGGCCACTGCAAACAGGGCGGAAGGCAGAGGATGTGCGTGTGAATTAGATGCTCGGCTGCGGGTATGGCGCCAAACTAGTGAAGAAGTGTGGTTTCGCTCGTTTGCTCGATGCTGACGAAGACGCATGATGCGGACGTGCCACTTGATACCTAAGCGCTACAGCCGCGCTCAACCCTGACGATCTTGCCAAGACAGCTCTTCAAAGTCCCGCGACCTAACGTCGTCTCATCAACAACAGACCTGCTGCAGATGATTACATGTATCCTCGTAAACAAAATCGCCATGCGTCGTCTTCGGGCTTATGTATCCCACGAACTGGGCTGAGCAATGACATAGATTTACATACAAGGAGTTGCTGCCTCGGACCTTGCTGTGAAGCTTGTACAGCATAGAGCACCGCAGGAGCATGAAGCCCTTGTGATGAGCACCTGGCCATTGCTTCGCTTGCAAGGCCGATTGAAACTGCCTCGTTCGACCTATTTGTTTCTCTCCAGTGTAAGTGTCGTCGTTGTTTAGCGCTTCACTGCATAGTTGTCTCTTGATACATGTTCAGAGTTTACAGGAGTCAGTAAGTACCTACGTGGACGCACATAATCGTCGGTATCGGGTCTGTTTGCGCCGTGAACCGGCACAGGCGCATCGTCGTTCTTACTCTGAAGAATAGAGTGAGTTAAGGGTGACACGAGATGCGCCGTCTTCACGTCGTCCTTCTTCGCAAACAGAAACCACACGCACGTGAAACTCGCGCTAAATCAGGGCGAGACCAACATGGACGTGGCACAAATCGCTGCTGTGGATACGTACAGCGAGTATCGAGCCGACATGCTTCACAATCAACCCTTGCCGAGTGCGGCATTGATACGATCCGTCTTGGCCGCCTTCAAGGCGAAATGTCCTGGTGCTAAATTTGATCTGGAACTTTCAGACAATATCCGGTCCTCTGTGAGGGTGCACATAGACATGATCGAAGCCGTCGCATCCCTCGGCATCGCTCTCGACAAGGTGTCTCTTGATTTTGACAGCCTCGGTGCAGGAGACCCAGGCAATCTGCTACCAGGGCTTTTGACATGTGCCTCGTCACTTACCGACTTCAACTTCACCAACACCAACATCGACATAGCTGGCCCTGACGCTGTCGATCAACTCTTCGCGAGAGACAGATACAGTTTGTTGCGTAGTGTGGTCCGTTCCGCGACATCTCTTCGCGACCTTGCGCTTGACTTCATGCGCGATGACGATATGGAGAGCCTAACGCACATTACAAGCGAGCTTGTAGTAGCCAATCAGCACCCTATGCTGCGATCATTGTGTCTGAATGGACTGGCTCTCAACGAAGTGGCTCTCTTGAATGCTCTGACCGGCTGGGCAGGAAAGTTGGAGGAGATCCAATTCCACGGGGTGGTTCTGAGCGATGTAGAAGGGGAAGGTTGGTCAGATGTGCTGAGGACATTTACGCTGATGCCAAAACTCCGCGACTCAAAGTTGTTCCTCCTAAGCGAGGGTATACACTTACCGGACCACAGACTCATCGATCTTCGACACCTGGAGAAAGGTCAGAAACCTGAATATGTTGACATGGAGAAGGTGGAGCCCAAATATCTCATCTGGAACAACAGATCCAATGTAGTGGCAGGTCTACAGGAGCTTCTCGAGGTTGGGCTGAAGTATTACTGATGCCATTCAGTGTGTGATTGCGGATCAGAAACCTGTATTTGAGAACGTCAGACGATCACGACTTGTGCTAAAGACAATCCACATACATCTATGCTAGTCCTTGCCAGGATTATGGAAAAGTGTCTCTGCGTCCACATCATGGTTGTGACAGCCGAACGCCAATGGTCTTCGTCGGGGAAAATGAAGGGGAAGCGTAGGAGCATTGGAAGTAAGCTGACGGCGATAAAATTTACTGATAGCCTTGGAACAACTGTCCGCTTCGATAGCCAGTCTCTAAGCATTTAGTTCATACATTCGTGTCAGAGGAGAAATAGGTCCGCTTTGCACATCATCATGTCGTAGAATTCAAAGCTCAACCTACAAAGCCGGTTGCTCCCAGCTATCCCTCCTAATCTTCATCAAATTACTCTGCTTGTGTGGAAAGCTGACTTCCTTCTCTTTCCAGAAGCCGACCTGTTCGCAGTAGTTTCTCAATCTGTGGAAAAATGTATTAGCAAAAGGCCGCCGAAATTTTGACACTACCAATCATGCAACTTACTTCTCATTGTCCACCCTAGGCTCCATCACCACGCTCTCAGTCCTCAAATCCGCCGTCCAGCAGAAATGCACCAACGCGCTCAGCCACACCTTGATCCTGTGCGCACCGCGGAACTCTTGCTCGCCAACAAGCACGTGCAATCCGCGATCCCAATCGCCTACGTCACGGCCGCCTATGTGCGCTGCTAGTTTGTCTTCTTTGAGGTAGTAAATCTCGAAGTAGCCGAATGGCTTGCCGTCGAATGAACCAATCACCGGGAAGGAGTGTCCGGATTGCAAGTTGTTAGCTAGGAATTCCTGTTGATGTGAGATGGGTCCGGTTTCGCCCCATGAGTACGCCACGCGTGGGATGTTCATCCACTTGTTCAGGAGCTCGACGTCTGAGAGGGAGGTGGTTGGTACTGGATGGGCGTCATCGGAGACGGAGAGGTTGGTCATGGCGGCCGGAAGAGGCTTGTTGGTGTTGTTCGCTGGGTGATCTGGCGAGGGTAGAGAGACTGGTCCGCGGTGCAAGATGGGCTTAGGGCTCAGGCTGGCTACGCGGAACGAGAGGTATTGGCCTAGAGAAGGCACGTAGCGAGTGTAAAATGTTTCGCCCTGGCGTGGGAACTTGGGTCGAATGGGATGACGAACATTGCCAGTCCACTTGTATTGGGCAGGCGCTGGTGGGTAGAAAGTCGGGAGGTGGGAGCCAGAGCTGAATGGGCCTGGAGGAGTAGATGCGCGCCACAAGAACGAGCCGCCAGAGGTAGGTCCTAAGGATGGTGTGCCAGGCGTTTCATCACCGGCATGGCGTGTAGCCATGGCAAGTGACGATCCCGCGCGATTTGGCGAAGCTGGCCGAGAGCCTGACGGGCTCATATTTGGGTATGGCGAAGGCGCGCCACCAGCTGGCGCAATCGTGAACAGGTAGATCCGCGGATCCAACTGCCAGAAAGCTCTTCTGCTCACGAACATGTGGTTCCAACCTTCTCCACTCCTGCCCACACCATCTTCAATATCCAATCCCACCGAGCTGTCCTCGGTCGCAATCAAGCCCATACGTTCCAGCTTGGGCAGTAGATGCTTGCTCTTGAATATTCCTTCCCGGTTGATATTGATTCGCCATTCTCCCTTGGGCTTTCCAGCATCTGGTGTGTTGGCAGAAGTTCCTGTGGAAAGTTGCGGTGACGGTTCTGGCTGATGGAAGTACCACCAAAGTGTCGCCCACAGCATCATAGCGATTTGGCGCGTCGGACTGGTAGGCGGACGGAATTCATGGCTGCTGGGATTGCTTATACTGCTGATGAAGAGGTGGTCGTTCTTCAGAGTGGGTCGCTTGAAGCGGTGGATGTGCTGCTCTTTCGAAGCTCCCAGCACTGGTATGTCGTCTTCTGGGCGGTGTACATGATCTGGATGGAGTCGCGAGTGTGCAGCTGCGGAAGCAGAAGGTTCGTGATCTTCGGGCTCGTCCTCGGAATGTAAAATGATTGTCCAGCCGGGTGGGAAAACGTTGTGGTGGGTGTTAAGCTCGTTAGATTTGAAGTAAAGCCCGCCGAACGAAGGCGAAACGGTGAGCGTCTGGCCGTTCGGCAGGTGGACAATCGAAGGAGCCATGATATCTGCGAGTGCACAACACGTGTGTTCTGCTCACAGAGAGGACAACGAAGCAGTCTGGCGCGATATAGTAGCCAATGCTTGTTGCTGCTCTCGCTTATGTGCCACGCTGATCGGGCCGATATTGGTGTTGGCAGCTATCAGTGAAGCTCAATGGTGTGTGAGATATTCCGTTGCAATTCTAACAGCTTGTTTGAGCTAGGTGTGACTATATAGACACGGTCGTGACCGCGATCGGGCGTGGCAGGAAGAATATGCTGTGTTGCGTGAGATTTACTGCAGCCCAAGGGCTGGCTCGGTGACGATGCTGCTCGACTTGCCCCCACTTCGGACGGTTCCCTCCGATGATGAAGGCTTGCAGGGATCATCGCTTTGAGCTATGATCCTTGTTGTCTCGGAAAGAGAGATAATGGAGCTGTCACTTTGGTGTAGTCGAAGTCTAAGTCCAAAGCCGCCTCCTCCCGACATGAGAATCTTGGTTTAGTCCAGTATATCACCTTCCTTTGACAGACAACTAGAACTCAGAATTCTCTGAGCAAAGTACCGATTTGGTTCAATTGAACGGGTCTGACTCCAAGCTACACTAAAGTACGGGGCCTTCTCGCCTGCTACCAGAAGTAATCCACCTCTCGACCACATCCACAGACGATCTGTTACCTCCATCTCGCCCAGCAACATCTTCGTCCTCATTCTCAACCTTCTTCCTCTGGGTGGCAGCCAGCCTGCGCGCAACCTCCGACGCTTCGTGCAAAGTGACAAGCCTGCGCTTGCCTCTACCCTTGGCTTCCAGCTCGGCCTGTGTTGAAGTGAGTATTTTCTTCATCGCCTCCATGTATTGCTTAGGGGTTTGGCTATGCTGATTCAGCTGTTCCGAGTCCGAATCCGAGGCCATTTTGGTCCCTCGTTCTGGCTGCTGCTTGATGAAGTCGCGTGGCGGTGCATCCGTGATCGATTCGGTTCTGCCGTATAGGTGGTACCGGCGCCTGTGTCTTCCATTCTCGTTGCCGTCATCTCCAGAGCAATTGTGGGCAAGGATCTTGTCCTCTACCAGCTCCAACGAAGTCTTGCCAGTTGCATTTTCCCAAGTGACCAACTCAGGCAGGTGTTCGAGGAGGACCTTTGCGTGTAGCAGAAACTGGTGGGGGTGGTAGGATCCGGCATTCGTTCTCATTTGCACCACGGTGTGAAGTACTGTGAGTCCTTCACCATTGAGAGCCTCCAGTTCAGAGCCGTCGCCGTACTCGAGGATCAAGCGTGTAACGTCGGCTTGGAATTCAGGCGAGCCACGCAGTCGTGCAAGCCAGAAGGCAAGAGGCGTCAACGATCCAGGGTGGGCTGAAGTGCGCTGGAGACACATGCTTGGAATCAGCCGCTTGTCAATAGTCTCGATCATGTTCCGGATATGATCGACATTCTTATGCTCGCGGCGATCGACAAAGGACGCATCAGGGTTCAGCAATTGGTGCAGCAAGTTCATGCCATCCTTGTCGCGGGCTGTTTGGTCAGCACCAGCCTCGATCAGTATCTTCGCCGCCTCGAGGTTGTGCAAACGGAACGCGCGTAGGAGCGGTGTCAGTTGATCTTCTGATCTTGCCTCCACTGCTTCAGGCATCACCTCGACGAGATATTTAAGCATCTCCAATGTGTCTGATGTCTGCTCGTGGCGAGCAAGACAACAGTGAATGGCGAGTTGAGAGCGGCTGCGTAAGAAGCCTTTGAGCGCTCCTTCGAACCCGCCTTCGATTGATGAGATCTTCTGCAATCTCTTGTCGTCTTGGTGGGCTTGCGCAAAATGCTTATAGCATCGGAGTGGAGCGTCGCTCAGTATCCACTCGACTTGCTCGAGAGTGCCAATAAGTGCTGCTCTCAATAGCGGTGGAACTTGTGGGCCAGTCTCTTGCATGCCAGAGCTGTTCCTTCCAGCATCTGCCCAGTCTTTGCGTTTCTTGCCGTGCACGCTCAGGCCTTGATAATACTTGGGAGCTGCAGTAGAGTCATGTGCACCGTGCTCGAGAGCAAGCTCATCGATTGACAACCCGATCGCTGTTCGCTTGATCAACTCCGCCAACATGTGTGGTTGGCCGAACAAGACAGCCCTCGAGAAATTGAAATGCTGGCAGAGACGGTCATAGTCATCTGACTTGTCGATGATCTCATCTTTACCAGCGTATTCCTGGGCAAGGTCCAGAAGGAACGATAAAAGGTGCATGTCTCCACGGGCGAGAGCATATTCTATCAAGGTGACGGGCTTGTGTTTGGTGAATACATCATCCGTTTCCGGGATTCTCCAATACAACATTTGCTCCGGTTTGATGTTGCTCTTGACCGACAGCGAGACTTCCCCGATGGTTTCTATTGTCAAGTTGTCGTCGATGACTTCGGAGCTGATTGGAAGATCAGTGCTTTCTTCACCGCTCTCTTCGCCGTCGTCAGAGTCTTCGTCGGAATCGGAGTTTGTGGCAACATGGTACCGCTGCGCTTTTGGTGGGTCGGGCGGCGTGTATTGAGCAGCGGCGATGCTCAAGACCATCTTAGCAAGATCGAGCCTTCCAGAAAGAACCACAATTGACAGAGGCGAGTTTTGCTGGTGGTCTTGCACTGCGATCTGCAAGGGTGGCTGCTTCTCGCCATTCGAGTTCGTCCATGCCAGCAAGGTGAGCTCTTTGATGGTCTTGACGTCGCCGTTCCACGCAGACTCAAAGAGGCGAATGTACCGCATGCGAACTTCGTCGCTGGGAATCGCAACATTGTATCCGAATACGAGTTTGAACGGCTCACTTCGTCGCGGGTAGTAGCCGCCATAGCCAAAATACTGATTGTGATTGTTGTCCTCGTCCACCTCAACTTCCGGGTGAAGCTCCTTGAAAGTCTTCGCTGACTTTGAGAGAAGGATGGTGTGGATTTTTCGGAATTGGTCGAGCTTGTCGTAGACTGCTGCCTGCTTCTCTTCCAGTCCAGTTTCGTCGTGCGCGATCCGGGCGAGACTTTTTACGTGGCCGTCCCACTCTCGTTCATATTGTTGCTTCGCATTTTCTATCTGCTTGGTGGCGTATCGATGCTGATAGGTACCCTGAGACAAGCCTTCCAGGTAGAAGCTTTCGTTCTCGAGCGGTACAGGGGGCTCGCATTTTTGTGATGTGTGCTTCCAATCCCTTAATTCTCCGACTTTGTCGTTGACAAGGTCAAGGAGCGATCGGCCATTTGTTCTTCGCCCGTAGGTATCGTGTACACAACTCCAGCCCTGCTTCGTCAAAGTGTTACTGTCAACTCCATGCGATTTAACAAGCGTACCGCTGAGTAGTGGCAGCTCATTCTCAATGGCGCGCACGACGGGCTGTTCGATTGAGGTCTCGAATTGCGACCTGTTCGCAGTCTTCTCAATGCCTTTCAAGTAAGCTTCGAAGGGTACGTCCGGTCTGGCACCAGCAGTTAACAAGCGCAGAGCAGCATCGAGGTCTTTGTTTGCGATTGCCTCTAGCAAAGGTCCAGAGGCAGTCGGGTTGTAGGAAGCGCCTTGCACAGAGACATGTTTGATTGCTCTGGCAACGCCTATCGGGTCCGATGTAAGGTAAGTTTCCAGAAGAAGTGAACAATTGGAAATGCAATACTCCAAGGCGGTCTTTCGATACGAATCTGCCTGTGCACTTGACGCACCGAGCCTGAACAACAAGCGTGTCATGTCTTCTGCTTCCTTCAGAGGCAATGCGAAGGCCAGTGTAAGGGTGAGGAGGGCGCCTTTCGAGGGGCCACCAGCGTATTGAGCCGGCAAGACGACAGGTAGGAGAATGTTTGCACCGAAATCCTGGACTAGACACTGCACCACAGATTGGTGGCCACTGACAATTGCGAGGTGGAGCGGTGAAGTAGGCGTGTCCCAGGTGAGCACATTGACATCGTAGACATCCGGACTGTCGCTGTCATCGCCATCAAGGTTGCCTTCTGCATCGGCTTGTGGCTCTTTGACATGAACCATGGAGCCGTCGGTCACAGAATCTATGTCCATCTCCGACGTAGGCTTGTCTATCATTTCGAATGTGGAGTCCTGTGTGGTGGGCGCTGCAATCTCTGTGGCTTTGGCTTCCATGCGAAGTTTGCGTCTCTCGTCTGTCTTCTTAGATTCGTCCTCTTCGTTCGCCTCACTCTTCCTGAGAAGCACGGATACCATCGAAGGGTCTCCTCGGAGACAAGCAAGATGAAGTGCAGTCTTTCCGTCGACCAAACGAGCGACCAGCCTAGCGCCCTGGTCGATCAAACACTTAACAACTTCGAATGAAGAGTAGGAGACCGCGAGGTGGAGCGGAGTTCGGCCAGTATGATCGCGTGTGTTGGGATCATTGCCTTCCTGCCTCAACCACTGCTCGACGTAGTGTACATCCTTGTCGATGATCGCCTGGCACAAGAGCTCGGTGTTGCCAACGTAAGCCATGTCGGTGTATTCGTCGGGGCTCAGCGGGTTGAAGCTACCAATAGCCTGACGTCCGCAATCGTCTTTCATGAACGTGACTGGTCCATTCACATAGATCTTGCTCTCTTTCTCCGCCACTTCGTCCTCTTCTATCGTGACTGGTGTCGGGCAGTGGCCACAGCAGTCCTGGATGACGTCGTCGACAGACCCGAAGAAAGCAGGGTGACGATGTAGGTTGACTTCACGGTCTTTGGGCTTGTTCCATTCGGCATTCAGAACTGCGATGAAGCATCAGTCTCAAGTTTGCTATCGTCAGGATGTCAAAGGATACTTACGCAGGTCTTTGGTGTACAAGAGCTTCTCAATCTTGCGCGCATGGTACTTGGGACCATATGGTATCGAGAATGTGTGGTAGCTCGAAAGTTCATCCGCGTCGACCCACTCTGCGACCTCATCTTCCCACTTGGTCTTGATGTCACCGTGGCTAAAATGCTGCCTCATGCGAGATCGATCAGCAGCTGGGCGACCTCTTTCTAATCTGCGCTGATCAATATATGCCTCCCGCTCGGAGCTCTTGGGTAGTTTTTCCAGAATGAGTAAGCGAGCCAGACCCTGGGTACGGAAGAAGCTACGTTCGTAAATGGTAGGGTCGATTCGAGATCTTTCGAGCTCAGCAAATCGTACTTCAAAGCCTCGGTGTCGATATTTGGACAGTCGATTCTCATAAGATGGAGATCGTCGTGTAAGATCGATGGTGTTAGTCTGGGTCATGTACGATGCGATGGCCCTGGGGCTTGCCCAGACTTGTTTGCCGTCATAAGCTCCGCAACTGCAGTCAACATCAAAACCAGTCAAGATCTCGGTGATGGACTTGTAGATGCGCAAGACAATCTGGACATGGCGAACGGGGTATTGACTGACGATCGTGATTGTGTTCTTGGTCCGGATCGTGGTCGTCTCGACTAAGAGGGCGTCGCGTACATTCTTCTCAATCTGCTTGATCTTCTCGACGGCTTGCTCTTCGGTCAAATCATACAGGAAAAGATCGACGTCAGAAGCTGGTGCGACAATTTCGTGATAGTAACGGCGGAGACTCCGTTTTGAATGAGAGTGTTGCTCGGGAACGGAGAGAAGCGAAGTGACAACGGCGGAGCCAGCAACTACGACGTTGTTCCAGTTCAGATCAGCAAGAGACGACTCGGTGAATAAGTTGAAGTTTGTCTTGAAATGCTGCATGGAATCTGCAATTGCTAATGCGCCGTTGGGCTTTCGTTCAGTAGGCTTGAGTGGCATGATGTATTTCTCCTTGAGACTATCTGACTCAGTAGTGAGATCTCGTGCGCGAATCTTCACATCTTGCTCTTGGCCCTCAAAGACAGGAACAAGATTGAGCTCTTTGGTGATGGCGTGTTCGGGCTGCTGAGCAAAGATTTTGCGTAACTCATCCTCATGCTCTTTGAATGGCTGTAGCAGCTCAGACATAGGTGTTGATGGGTGAGCAGCAACATATTCGATGAAGCGGTGCTGAGGAACTGGTAGTGGTGGCATGTTGATTGTTGCCATTGTGCTCGGTCTTGTGTAATTGTGTGATGATGGGGATGGTGGATGATAAAACGAGAGGGGCTGAGAAGGGAAGATTTGCCAGACCTTATACCACTTGGTCTAAGCGACTTACCGTCATGTCAGAGCACGAGTACAGCACGTTCTAGCCAGCAGCGTGGTGTGAGCCAATGTGCAGAGTCCAAGGCATGGTGCCACGGAGTAAGAGGCGCGAAGTCAAGGCAACAAGAGCGGGTCCAGGGGGATTCAGGGCGGAAACCAGGCGGCAGCACGTCCTCACGTGACCTTGACAGCTCACACCTGCAGCAAACCGCCCAGAGAGACATTCAAAGTCATCGTAGACGCTAGGCGAGCGATATGGCAGTTGCTACCAGTAGGTTCGTGAAGATTTGGCACAGGAAAAGTTCTCAGCGATGCTGCATCTTTGTCTTCCGTGTGCGATGCCGCTCTCAGCCGTGCCAATTTCGTGACGATGAATCGCCATTTCAAACGCACCGCGCATCCTTCGCGAGCTCCATTTCGGCAACTCGCCACAAGATATGTTCTACCCCAGGCACCAGTAGATGTGCGATGGACCTAAGCCTCTCCTCTGCAATGGAAGGACGGAGCCGGAGACGACTGTGATGATATCAGTCTCATGATGACTATCAACATGCAAGAAACCATGAACATTTCATTCAATGATGAGCCAACTTCACCTGCACGATCTCCTCGCGAGACATTTGGTTTTCTAGTATTATTTCTTCGCAAGCTTGTTAGCTAGTGGAGTTTTCATCGCGATTACTGCGATGGCCACCAAAACACGGCCTTAAAATGCGTGTGCATCGTCTGCATCCGCCGAGATGGTTGGCAGTGACTGGAGTCCGTACACCAACTTCAAAAGGTGAAGTCAGCCTGACGCGCATAGTTTGAGGAAGGCGCATCGCGAAGCCCACGCGGCGGCCTACCCACGCGAACTTGGTACTCAAGCCCAAGCCATCAAACACTGCTACACGACACCACACACAACACAAGCTGTTCCAACATGGCAAACTTCTGGGACTTGCCGAAGTCGGTGCGCGAACAGATCTACCGGCTGCATCTCGTGCAAGAGGGTCCCGTTGACCTCAATGATTTTAACGCCGCCTGTCGTAGAAACGGGACTTCGATTTGGGACTACTCCGATCCACACCGCAGGGTTCCCCGATTGTTGCAGGTGTGCAAAAAGACAGAGCGTGAGGCTGCTGGCATCTACTTTGGTGAAAACACTTTCATCTGGAAGAGACCTCATGAAGTGTATCAATGGAAGTACAAACTCTGGCCGCGCCACCTCCGCCTCATACGAGCGTTGACCATAGGAGGATGGACGGACCCCGAGAACTATGGAGGAGGCTACAATGAGTGCTTTCGACTCCTCTCAACTTTCCGAGGACTGAAGGTTCTGACCTTGAGAATGGACGAGCAGATGGCTCTGGAAAAGAGACTCCGGCACCATCCTACCATTAAGTGGCACAGCAGCTTAGGATGCAGTCCTCAGCTGCAGCTACAGGCCCTCTATTTCTGCGGGCTTCAGGGCCTCAGATCTCTGACCAATTTCCCTCACGTCAACTTCCCACCGTTGACAGACGAAGGGCGCAAGCGCCATGGTGATTCCGGTGCCATCTTGGGTGGTGTCATAGACACTATTGTGAGAAGAGAGATTGCGCGACCGCCAGAGTTTCAACCGTGAGTACTTTCAATATCTGCCGTTGTGTCAAACATTTCTGACGGACACTCACCAGATACAAAAGGAAAGGCGAATTTCCATTCCTGAAGCTACCTCCAGAAGTCCGCAATGTCGTTTACGCTTTACTTCTGGTCTTCCCTGGTGTCACGTATCCCAAAGTTGACAAGCCGACCTCCGCTGCTTGTCAGTTCGCACACCTGAGCGACGTCAACAGAGACAAAATTCCAGTCCCACATTCTGCGCTCTCAATCCTCCAGACCAATCGCCAGATCCACAACGAAGCGGTCGGGATGTTCTATCGTCAAAACGACTTTGTGTTCTCATATCCCGCTCACCTGCAGGATTTTGTCCAAAGCCTCGAGCGTGATCGTCTCGAATCCGTAAGCAGTGTGACTCTGTTTCACAAGAATCATAATGAGGGTGGCGTCTCCACCATGGCTACCACTCTGAAGCTTGTCCGCCGGCTCCGCGGCCTCAAAAAATTCCACCTTCTTATGGAGCAGCAACTGGTCGCCAGTCCTTCATGGTCTTCGCAAACCAAAGAACGCTGTGTGTCACGTATCCATGGGATTGCGATCCTCTTCACTCTGCGCGGCATCGTCGACATCAAGGTCCGTGACCTTGATCTGGAGGACCGAATGCACAAGGTTGGTCTCTACGCGAAGCGAGATGTCAACGATACCGTCAGAGACCTGGTACAAGTCCTGAAGCATTTCAATCACGGCTTAGCCCTTGCACAGAAGGGAACTGTGGTCGAGGGGTTGTGCGCAGAATTTTGGTGGGTTCAAGGCGAGTGGCCACCGCTGGGTGAGAGCGTATGTGGCAAGTCCGTCGGTTGTGTTTGTGGGGATTCTGGAGATTATGTGGACAAGGGACAATCAAAGAGTGACTAAGTTTCTGTGGTGTTGCTAATGAATCGGTAAGCATTGATACAATACTTAGCTAGTTTGCTCGACGAGGAGGTCTGGGAAAGACAGACACATGCTCGAATGTACCTTGCGCATCTCGTTCACAACAATCTCGACTTGTTGAATCCGCTACGCTCGCCGCAAGACCAGGGCAGGCATCCCAAACTGTACGACGACCTTGACTCGAGCATTTTGCCTCATCTTCCACCTTCCAACACCGCCGTTTGAGGCCCACTCCCACAAATCTGCGTCAAGGCGTCGGCGCCAAGAACGCAGCAGCGCAAGCAGCAGAGCAAGAACCGAAAGCAGTATTGCAAGACAGCACAGCAGGCGGTGCGCCTGCCGGGAGGACAGTGCCGAATACGGCTCCAGCTGCAGCATAACATGCGACAGCAAGAGTAGAACATCCGCCCAGGCAAACACCGTAAGCGATAGGGCCAGCCTGAACAGGGATCAGCATGGCGATAAAGGCGAGCAGAGTGGCTGCGTTGAGGAAGCGCATGGTTGTTCTGGGTGCACATATCAGCAGCGAGTTGGGCTATAGCAGTCACAGGGAAGACGCACGTCTGGTGGGGTTGTACTTAGTAAAGTTCTTTTTTATTTCTCGGTGCAGCAGCTTAGAGATTGTGGCCTTTCTGGACGGTGATGCCGTTAAGTCTTTTGTAAGAGCGCGGGAATTGGTCGCGTGGATTGAACGAAGGAGCGAAGAAGTGGATGCGAAAATATGTTTTGAAAGTAACATCAATTGCTTCATGTCAAGAGCTCAAGCTCTTATGATTTACTGATCTGTCTACCGATACTTGCTTCACTCACGCTACCGATGTGTAGTGAATGGTAGGGAAGAAACGCCTCCATCCGCCGTATGTGATGTGTCCACCTCTGTCGACTGTCCAGACCTCCAATTTAGAAGTGATCGCTCGCATGTAACAGCCATGCGTGCCGCCCTTGATGTGCTTCGCCTTCTCACCCTTCAATTCGATAATCTGCTCACAACGTCGGAGCCAGCGCGAGAGCCGCGCAAGAAGCATAGCACGCGGCCTGAGCGGTGTTGCATGCCAGGATAGCTGGCGGAGCGGCTGCTACAAGCACAGTGCCGAAAGTGAAGCCGGCAGCGGTGTAGCACGTCACAACTGCGGCGGAACAGCCAATCTGGCAAGCAGCGTATACGAGCGGACCAGCCTGAGCCTGCCCGGCGAAGGTGGCGGCAGCCATGAGGTACAGCGTGGTGGAGCGGTTGAAGAAGCGCATGGTGGCTGTTGATGCCTGTTAGCGTAAGCTACGTGACTGGTCTTCGATCGACGGGGCTCACGTTTGATAAGCTGGTGCTTGGGGTATCTTGATGTGGGTTATGATATTGTGGCGTGGGTTTGCGTAGCGATTGTCGCAATATAATGAGTGTTATGTTGGTGTATGGTACTGTGAAGAAGAATGGTTGTGTTTATAAGAGATGTAGAGTGAAAAGGTAAAGCAAGACGCACTAGCAGTAGCTTTCGCTGCAGAGCGATGATTGCTTCACTTATGCTACTGCGTATCAGACATCGCGAGCCCTTCCTTCTTTCAAGGCGACCAATAGGATGCTGCATCTGAGCGCCGGTGTATGTATGCATACTGCGCCGCAGCTCAGGCTTGCAGCTGAGGATTCCTGCTGGCGAAGCTCCCCAAGCTACTCATGCAAGCCTTGCATGGCTGAACAGCTACCTGTCCATCACTGCTGTTTCTCACAGACTATCTGTTTGTGGCTTGCTCATGAGTCTTTCGAGCCGCTCCTTGAGAATGTCTAGCTGTACTCCAGTCGCCGTACTAACAGCTCATTGGGTTGCTCCTCCGTGGCAGCTGGTCTACCAAAGCCATTTGAAGCAGTCCGCCACTCTGTCAACAAAAGCAACAGCAGTAGCGCCGTGGCACGCGAGCCAGGCAGTGTTGCATGCAGCAATGGTATACCGCTTTCGAAGTCCCAGGTTATCCATCCAGGTTGCGCCACCAGCAGCATAGCAGTTCGGCACGCTTTTGGCGCAGACCCGCTGCGCGGAGAGGTAGGCCCAGAGCGCGCCAAAGAAGTCGGGGAAGGTGTTCACCAGTATGTAGAGTATGACGATTGTGCTGAAGAGCTGGGAGCGAGTGGGAAGGTTGCGAACGCTGATGCCGACCAGCACTCTGAGGGTGACCAGAACGGTGATGAGAATGGCGGCTACCAGCGTGTTGACCAGGATAAGCAGCTGCGTGGGCAGCTCGAGGTCGTCGAATCGCATGTTCGTACTGTAATTCGCGGTTAGCTTCAGAATAATGAGGGAACATATTGAAAATCAGGACTTACAGCGAGCGTTGATTTTGGTGCTGCTTGATGTGTTTGAGGGTGCCCGCCGTCAGTCTGGTGTACGTTGTTGAGTGTAGTTCGCGTAGAAGCAAAGTTTATCATGGGCCTCCAAAAATGAGCATCCAGATTTGTGAAATTGGCATGTGATGAGGTGTTGTTGGTGATGGACAAAGCCTCTCACTACAAGACAAAGATTTCTTGAAATTGATCCGCTGTCTGAGATAGAGCACATGAAGTGCTCGAAAGCGAGGCTCCCAATCAAGCTTCACACAAAGAATCTTTTGTCGCAGCGACCAAGCCGCTTTGTAGGCGCTCAGCACCAACTACAATCTCCAACGTTCGGCTTGTGAAACTGGCCCAAGTATACCTCTCACTCGTGTCTGTGGTCCACCAAATTCGTTGTTTCGTACGTATGAAGATGTAGCCAGATGGAGTGTCGCTTGTCATCACGATATTACCCGAAGCGGTACTTCTCGTCGTTCCTAATTTATCAGTGCAAATCGTGTTCCAAACAGATTGGGTATTGTCTGGTCCTGGAAAGGCGCTCGAAATGTATGAAGACTGCACAATTTGTACTTGCATGTGGCTCTCCAGTTGCAGTGACACCTGAGTCTCAACAGCCTCTCGAGACCCTGGGAAGAAGACCATAGTGCGCATCCGGATTGCTTACATATGTATGCAGTCCCGTCATGCTGTGGTGGTTTCGAAAACAAAGAACATTATCCTACAGATAGTGATATGGTTTCGGTCCTCTCCAGTGCTTCGCACTAATGCGATGATTAGGAGATAAGGTAAGGTATCAAGCGGTCAGCAGCAGAGATTCATTCTGTGGTCAGAGCGACATGAGTCGATGCCACATGTTGAGGCAAAGGGTGTTATTTGCTTCTGCAAATGCTTGACGGTTACCAGGTCATCGGCATATGCATGTACGCGTATCTCATATCCGGCCGGGCCTATCGCAAAGGGAACAGGGCATCGCAAAGGGTTTGTGCCGCAAGGCAAATGTTTCTCAGCAACGAGCAGGCAAAAACCGCAAACCCTAGCACGATCACTTTAACCGAGTAGCCGGATCTCAATCTGGCACGCCTGGCCAGACCAAGGCGACCTGCGCGGCATCTCCTGACGAGGATTTCCCCGCAATAGCCCCCACTTCGTCATGAGTCTCTGCTCTCGGTATAGACGCATATCAATCGCCGGCGGCTGAAAGAGGCCCATTCGTACATAATACCAGGCCAGGCGCCGTTTCAGCCGGCAGAAATGCCCATTCTCTTCGCCGAGCCTGCGGAATGTCGTTGTTTAGGTTGTCTCCATTCAGGTACGCTTTTGCTCCGGGCCTAAATTGCTTCATCGGGCTATAAGAAACATTTGCCCTGCGCCTGGTGACCGACAGCTTGCTAACTTTTATTTGCTCCTGCTCTTTTAGATCTGCTGCCCTCTTCTCCCACCGTCCTCAGCTTTCTACTCCCATCAGACGTACTGCACTCGTCCAACGCCACCTGAAGCCTGCTCCAGTAGCTCTCTCAGCAAGAACACACAACACACTCAGAAGCTTTGCCACTGCTGCCATGTCTTCCCCCACTATCAAGCTTAACAATGGCCGCGAGATGCCCCTCGTTGGCTTCGGTCTTTGGAAGGTGAACAACGACACCTGCGCCGACCAGGTCTACAACGCCATCAAGACCGGCTACCGTCTCTTTGACGGCGCCTGCGACTACGGCAACGAGGTCGAGGCCGGCCAGGGTGTCAAGCGCGCAATCGACGAGGGCCTTGTCAAGCGCGAGGATCTCTTCATTGTCTCCAAGTTGTGGAACTCTTTCCACGACAAGGAGCGCGTCGCACCCATCTGCAAGAAGCAGCTCGCCGACTGGGGCGTTGACTACTTTGACCTTTACATCATTCACTTCCCCATTGCAATCAAGTACGTCGACCCTTCAGTCCGCTACCCTCCTGGATTCTTCTACGAAGACAACAAGCTCGAGTTCAGCAACGCCACCCTCGAGGAGACCTACCACGCCATGGAGGCTCTTTACGAGCAGGGTCTGATTAAGTCCCTCGGCATCAGCAACTACAACGGCGCTCTTCTCCTTGACCTATTCCGCTACGCAAAGCAGCTGCCCCAGACTCTCCAGATCGAGCACCACCCCTACCTCACCCAGGAGCCTCTCCTCAAGCTCTGCAAAGAGCGCGACATCGCCGTGACCGCCTACAGCTCTTTCGGCCCGCTTTCCTTCGTCGAGCTCAACATGCAAAAGGCAAAGGACACCCCCATGCTCTTCGACCACGACGTCATCAAGAGCATTGCCGACGCCCACGGCAAGACTCCCGCACAGGTTCTGCTCCGTTGGTCTACCCAGCGCGGCGTTGCTGTCATCCCCAAGAGCAACAACCAGTCGCGTCTTGCACAGAACCTCGACGTGTGCAGCTTCGACCTCAAGCAGGATGAGATTGAGAAGATCAGCGCACTTGACAAGGGCCTGAGATTCAACAACCCTACCAACGTAAGTGTGCTCCATAACGGCATCGTAGATGGAGACATCAGGCTGACTCTTCCTTCCAGTATGGTATCAACATCCCCATCTTCGCTTAGAGCAATAACGAGTACATATGAGATCACATAAAATACAATCTTACGACTTCAGACAATTTTACCAGCACCCAAGCTAGTGTATACCAAGCGTCCACGTTTTCAGCGGTTAATCTCGAGCATGGCATTTCTTCGGGTGGAGATATTGTGTCCTCGATTTCGAGATGCGGAGTTCATCAGCCGTGAATCACATATACAGAAGATGCGGATCTTGCGTTCAATACTAAAAGTCGCTGTAAAGATGTTCCATGTTCCGATAAACAATGGAGAAAACAAAGACCTGCCACCAAGGTGCGCGTACTGTGTCAGATGACGCGCTTTGCGCGCCCAGCCTCTTTAGACCCACGTGCATTAAGAGCACGGGAGCCGTCTTCCGGCTGGTGATCCGGTGATCCCCCTGCAGAACTAAAACGCCCAAGCCGGAACATTGATTGCGTACCATCTTGGTCGTTGTTGCCTCTGCTTCGCGTCCTTGGCCGTATCCTGTTATCTTTAACCTCGTCATTCTTTCACTGAAATACTACGATCACTCATTTGGCCACTTGGACCGCAAAACATGTCACAAACATAATTCCCCGCCATCCTGTACCGTACCGCGGCAGTCCCACAGCAAAACACGCACGACGACGTCATTAAGCGCATGCAAGAACCCGCTACCATGGCTGTCCAAGATCGCTACAGCGACGAAAAGGATGATGAGAACGAGTCTCTTCGCGATATCCAGGCTCGCCTTCGAGCCGCATCTCTTGCCGGTGATGGATCGTCGCACACGCATACCTCCCAACCTACGGAGCCTCTCCTGCAACAACCTCTCCTAGATCACGACCCCGAACAATACCACGATGAGAAGGGCCAGCAGCGCTACCGTGACGGAGAGGATGCAGAGCACGAGGGAGATCTCGAGCGGCCGCCACGATGCTGCGATATCCATCACGAGCAAGGCTACATGAGCCGCGCAAGACGTTTCGTGCGTTCACGGTCTAGGCCGAAGTATCTCGCAGGCATGCTCATCTTCGCCTTTGCGATCTTCTCCTGCGTATACTGGATCTTGTACCCGGAGCTGGTGGACAGGCAAATGCGACCGGGTTTCATGAATCCGATCAAGGATGGAGAGGAGACGCTGAATACGATGGGTGTTGCAAAAGGAGGCCAGTATCAGCATGGCGCAGTCAAGATACAGGACCTGGATGAACAGTTCATACCTGGAGGCGAGCATGATCCGCACGGCGAGCGGCGTCTTATCTTCGTTGGAGACATCCATGGCTGCAAGCACGAGCTCCTGAAGCTCTTGGAGAAAGTCAACTACGACTCCGAGAGAGACCACCTAATCGCCACGGGCGATACCATCAACAAGGGGCCTCACAGTGCCGGCGTTCTTGACCACCTGATCAAGTTAAATGCCACCACGGTACGCGGCAACCACGAAGACCGCCTCATTCATACAGCCAAGACGGTATTCGACGCATTCGCCTCATCTCCTGAAGATTCATTGCCGACCCTACAGGACACAGAGTCTCTTGTCGACATCACCAGCGCCTCGCACCGTGACGCCAAAACACTGAAATCCCTCCGCGCCCGCCACCTGCGCTACATCCAACACATGCCACTCATTCTCCGTATCCGCGCCCTTCCGCAAGCCGGCAAACCCACCACCTCCTCTAGCTCTCCAATCGCCGAGCCTATCATCGTTGTTCACGCAGGCCTGGTACCTGCCCTGCCACTCGAGAAGCAGGACCCATACTACGTGACCAACATGCGATCATTACACCCAAAATCACACGTTCCTTCCGCCGATCGCGCCGGCAAGCGCGGCAAGAAAGTCGGACGCCACAACAAGCCGTGGAGAGATATCTGGAACTGGTACAACGACCGCTTGTTCCGCCACAAATCGACCAAAGGCTTCCGCAAATTCGACACACCTGTCCCAGGCACTATTGTGGTTGCCGAGAAGCGCGACTTGTACGCTGATGGGCAGGGCTTCATTGGCAATGTGATGGGTTCGGTTAAGAATACGTTCCGAGACTATGCTGGAAACTCCAACAAAGGGCACGAAAAGGACGACAAGCCGCAGGTGGTGGTCTACGGCCATGATGCTCGAGGTGGACTTCGCATCAAGAGATGGAGCAAGGGCATGGACTCTGCGTGTGTTGGCGGCGGGCGGCTGAGCGCTTTGGTGCTGAATGCTAAGGGCGAAGGCAAGGTTTTCAGTGTCGGCTGCCGTCAGTATTGGTGAGGCAATGCGTACCTTTTTTGAATAGACGACGACGCATTTGGATTTGCTGCGTTTTGAGCGAGGCATGGCGGGATTTTCTTTGGTTCTTACATTCTAGACTAGCATCACTGCATACAGCATACATACATCGCATTATAGCAGGTTTATTGCACAGCACAACTTCTTGCCTGAGAGAGACGCGGGTTGATCGTTTCCTGGTTTCGCCCAACCCAGCGCTGATGTATCATCCATTCAATCGCCCAACGCCCAAGTGTTTGGCCAACTTCTCATCCTTTGTCTCCTCAGCACTCTGACCAGATCCTTCAATCCTGCTTGCACGAGAGCCGTAGGGATATCCTTTCACCGTCTGCCAGATAGTGTGCCGCCAACATAGTCCGCGAGACTCCTCAGCCGTTGTACGGCTGACTGCCATCGAATCCATCGTGCCATAACATAGCTGGTCTCTCAATTCCAACTTTTGGTCGCCTTCACCTACGCTTTGATCCATCGCGGGAACGACCAGTACCTCACACGAACTCTTCTCCCTGTCCATGCACCCACCCCTCAACAACTTGCAGACCACAGCAAACACCAGCAGTACAAGCAGGCACCCGACGAGAGTTCCCGCTACCAAGACGATGACTTCCACTGCGGCGACCAAGATCGCATAAAGCCAGGCCAGTGCCTCTGTCGATACCTGTACGATCCAGCCGACGAAGCTGGAAGGCAGGTACCAAATCGACAGTATCGTTTCTCCAGCATTGCGAAGCCGTGCTACTGTCCAAACGAATGCTTCGGCTGCGAGATTCACAAAGAACGCGCATGGGACGTTGGGTGGAATCGTGTGGGAGGTTTCGAGGACTGGAGCCATGATGATGAACGTATAATAACAAAAGGATCAGACGGTCGCACGTAGCAATGATGGGTATTGTATTCACTTCTCGCTGGACCGGCACCTTAGTTCGTGCGAGAGATGCAAATCCGAGGCGTAGCAACGGAGTACTTGCTTTTTCACGAAATGCTATGTTGTTGCCTGGTCTCGTTGCTCGCTTACGCACTGCTGCAGGATCCGAACCGACTCGTGTACTGTAGCGGAGGGTGGGTCGCTCGATTATTTTTGGTAACACTCGGCATCGATGTGCCTTTGATTAGCCATGGGTACACAGGTCAATAACTGTACGAATGTGTGTTTAGGTAGTGGTTGCTGGTAACCTTTGCAAGACCATAGACGCTCCGAGCAAAGTCTTCCAGCCATCGATGGGCCTGGCTGTCCAGTCTAGCCCACGCATGAGCCTGAGAACGAAGATCACTCTGTATGAAAATAAACAAGCGAAACGAAATAGTCGAAAAAGATAATCCTCGTAAAACGTCATCAAAAATTATCGCAACGCACACCCCTAATAGATTCCGGATGCACGAGCTGCGAGGCGCGTACTCTATATCAAATCTAACAAGGCAGAGAGAAGGGCAAGCAAACAAAGGAGATGGTAGCCCAAACACAGCCTCAAAAGAAACCAAGCTAGTCGAACTCTTCCGCATCTCCTGTAGTTACCCTCAGCAAAAACAAAATGGCGAAGAACCGACCAGAAATATTGATAGGAAAATCCCTCCTAACATTGCGAAAAGTTCCCTCGATCTCTTGTACAAAGCGCATTTCCTGCCAAACATAAGGGAAGCCCTTGGCATCGCAAATCTATACAACAGCAGAAGTCGAGTAGTATTGATGGACTCGCGGACATTACTCCCCTCTCCTCGGTCGTTGTGACTCCTTCATTGGCTCAGCTCGAGGGTGCCCGTGGCTGTGTGCGGCCGGAGGACCATGCGAGTGACCTCTAACGGAAGAGCGAGTGAAACTCGCGTGACGCCCTTTGCGGCTCAAAGAGCCAACGTCATGTTTGCCTGTAAGAAGATTCGCGTTAGTATGGTTTCCTGAAATTCGTATCTGAACCGCTCGTCTTGAGAACTTACCATCACAGCAAGACCTCACATTCTCCAGCCTGTCGGAGTTTCCTTCTTGTCTTTCGATGACTGCGCGCAAGTCTTCGGCGCTATCGCTCATGACCGAAGCGTTGTAGATGCCGCTTCCTTCAGCGTTAACGTCATCTGTGCGGCCCGAGCGGTAGCTGAGGGAACTTTGCGCGCCAGGTCTGGCCGTTGAAGTAAAGGAACCGCGCTGGCTTCCAGTGCGGAACTTAGTGGTGAAAGAAGAGAGACGTCCACGGCTGGAGGAGTAGTTGTCGTGAGAAGTTGGCGTGAGGGTCGGTGTCTGGGTCAGGGTAGGGCGAGCAAGGTTACTCTGTTGTGGGGTGGTTGCCTCTTCTCGCGCTTTGTTTGGAGACGCTGGACGCGAGCGCGAGTTGTAACTGCTCATACTCCGGCGGGTTTGAGAGCGACCGGTCATACGCGAGACGGAGCGACGGAAGCTGAAATATCCTGGGTTAGGAGGGGCGAACTCGTCAATGTCTTCCTCGTCGATAGTATCGTCGGCTTCGTTGCGCTCCTGCTCCGTGCGGAGAAGTAAGTAGGAGAGTGCATTGAACCATGTTTCGTGACGCTGGCCAGTTGGTGCTGTGAAAACAATCTCACGGCCAGGGGTCAGAACAACGATGGATTTCCGGTGGAGTCCAGGCGGGCTGGTGTTGTCATCCGTAATCACGCGAACAGCCTCTATGGACATTGACTTGGCTTTCATCATGTCCTTGCCAGAGTTGGAAGGATCACGCTCACTCCAGTAGAGAGTTCGAGTATAAGGGTGCACCCAGAAGAATCGCCTGTGGCGGCTGTTGGAGGTCTCATTACGGCCAGTCTTGCGCGTGTACTTCCACAGGTACTCTCCGATCATGGTCTGTGTGATGGCCTGGATCATGCGAGGATCAGTGGTTGGAGGCATATCAACTGGGTAAGCAAATTGTCCACGCTGGATGTTGAAGCGTTCGTCAAGCTCTGAAGCGAAGCTGGACACTGACGGTTGCCTAGAAACGCCAGAGCCACTGCGGCCGGAGGGACGAAGAGTCGCACTATCCTTTGATGCTGGTCGGTAGATTGCAGCAGAACCCGAGCCTCCGACGGGCGTCTTGGGGCGTGCTTCGCGATGCCTGTAAGCAGAAGCGGGCACAGCAGGTGGGCCCATAGTAGCCGGCATAGTTGTGCCAGGAGAAACAGGCGCTTTCTGTGCCGCAGCTGCAATTCTCATGTTGTGATCAGCGGGAAGTGGCGGTGGGTCTGCAAAGGTCGTGCTCCGCATGCTGCCGACACTGGCTGACGGGCGAGGAGCTGCAAGTGATGAGGCATCAGTGTGTCTGGGCTGGAAAGTACTTGACATGTTAGAGTCGACCGATCGTCGAAGATTGTTTGCCGCAAGACCCGCCGCGCCAGCGCCAGCAACGACACCAACGCCTGCACCTGCGAGCACATTGCTCTTATCTCTGATCATACGATCGATGTCGTCTCCGCTGACAACAGTTTGGCTGCCCGACTCGGCCATGGGTCGCTTGACTGAAAGTGGTTTGGTCATTGGAATCATGCTGTCGCTCGACAGTGCGCGTTCGTATTCGGCCAGATGACGGGGAACAGCTCCCTGAGGCGATAATGTTTCGGGTACTGTAGGAGGTTGAGAAAGGACGTGCTCATCTGATGTCTTGTCCTCGCCGCCAAAGGTGAGGATGGGGATGGCACTTGTTCCTTTACCACCTCCATAGACCTCGGGCTCAAGAGGAGCTGTCCTATCTTCCTGTGCCGCTGACACTGAGTGTTTGCCAGAGGCCAAGAAGCGAGAACGGTCTTCTAGCAGCGCAGGGTCATCAGTGCCGAAGAGGCCGGGAGGTGCAGAAGCACGAGTTTTATCATGGTCTGCTCCAGACGATTCAGCCATGAGCGCATCCAAGCGTCGAGAGCTTCGTCTGGGTACCAGTGGTCTGTGTGTGTCTTCGACAACCTCGACTGGTACGAAATCTTGTCCTGAGACTGCTGAGAAGCCAAGCTCCTGTGACTTCACCGAAGATGGGGCGACGTGGGCAACCGGCTCGATCTTGGGAGGAGAGACAGGCGCAGTCTCTTGCGAGAAGATAGTTGACTGTTGGAAGGGCACGTAAGCACTCTTCGTGTCGAGAGGTAGTGCGGCTTCGACCGCAGGCCTGGGAGGTGACACTGGCTCCGTCTCTTGAGAGAAGATCGCGGATTGATTGAAAGGAATTGCAGGCGTAGGCTTTGCTGGTGGAGGCGATACAGGCTCAGTCTCTTGGGACAGTATGTAGGATTGGTTGAAGGGCACGACAAGTTTGGGCTTCTCAGCTGGTGCTGGGATTGCGACCGGCTCAGTCTCTTGAGAGAAGATCGTGGAGTGGTTGAAGGGCACAACAGGTTTGGGCTTCTCAACAAGTGCTGGGATTGCGACTGGCTCTGTCTCCTGAGACACGATGGCAGCGTGCTGGAGCACGACTGGATCCGGTCGAGGTGGTAAAGCAGCTTCCACTGACGCTTTGCGGGTCTTCTTCGAGGCAGGTGTCAACAGACCAGCAGGGATTTCGTCGCTTGAAGACTCTTCCACGGCTGCAGGTTGTTCTCTCTTCTCCTCTTCGTCATGTTTCGACAAGCGTCCGAGACCGACGCCAGCGAGAGTACCACCCGCTGCTGCTGCAACGGCGCTGGCAACCTCGTGGTTGTCATCGCTGTCTGCATCGGCAGAGACTTTCTGCACGATGATCTCCTTTTCAGGCTGCCATGGCTCGGTCATCATACCAGAATCGACCATGGCAGGCTTGGGAGTGGACTCGCGTGCAATGAGAGATTTCCGCGACTTGACTGGGCTGCTGAAGGGGCTGCCGATACTGTGTTGCGTCTGATCAGCGTCATCCGCAGACTCGACAGATGCAACGGGCGCCTGATCAGTGACCTCCATCAAACGCATCGACTTGGGTTCTACGCTCGTCGCCCTCTGAGTGGTAGGTGATACGTGTGAGGACGCCGTGAAATTGCTGTTCGGGGTTCCTTCAATGCTATCATCGTCGTCGTCGTCCAATCCGTCGAGCTCATCACCAAGACTCTGGCCTACAGGGTGAGGCGTTCCCAGGCTCGAGGCTGGACTTTCTGCCAAGCGCTCGTTCAAAGTATGGCCAGAGGAGTTTCTAGCACCACGGCTCACGCGCAGGCGATACTTGGGGCCTTGAGCCTGCACGGGAGTCCTGACAACATCTTCGTCCTCCTCAGTGCCGGAAGCTGACGCGGTAGACATGTAAGAGAAGCGGTCGCCAGCCATGCCTGGCCTTGCAGGAATGCTGGGTGTGACGCTTCTGCGGGCAGAAGTTCTCGGACGGTTTGCGGCACCATCCTCGGTCTCAGTGAGATCGCTGTCCTCTCCCAGGCTTTCAGCACCGGTCTGGAAAGCTTCGGTCTCGGTAGCAGTATCACCTCTGCGCTCATCGGCAGTCTCGAATGCGTCACTGGTATCAGTCTCCTGGAACGCGCCAGGCATAGCGGCAGCACCTGCTGCAGGGCGCGAGAAGAGGGATCTCGAAGGCGTGGTTGGCTCCTCCTGGTCCTCCCAGTCAGGCTCATCTTCGATGATTTCGGTCGTACTAGTACGAGTAGCCCCAAGTCGTTCTGGCTTCACGAACTTGCGTCCCTTTGCGGCGTCAGATCGCTTCTTGCTCATGTTGGCAGCTGTTACACCACTTGTGGAGTCACGTCTCTTCTCAATTTCATCCCGAGCTTCGGCGAGCATGCGCTTGAGTTCGACCTTCTCGGTCTTCTCGCGATGTATGTTGTTCTTGAGATTCTGGATCATACGGTGGGCGTGGTTCAGGCTTGATTTCAGAGTCTCGCTCTCGAGCATGCCGGCACGCGCAGGTGTGCCTTTCACAGGAGATATGAAATCTGGAATCTCAGACTCGGCATCTTCAGGGCTGTCCGAATCGCGGCCAGGCGTGGCACCCGACTGTGTCGACCTGGTGCCTTCGTTCCAGCGGTATGACACAGCTTTCGCAAGTTCGGTATTTTGGTTTGTGAGCTCTTCAATCTTCTTCTGCAGAGTGGTCTTCTCTGTTTCGTGGTTTGCAGCGTCGCGGCGAAGAGTGTGCAGATCTGCTTCATGGTGTCTGATAGTTGTGGTGTGCTCATCCGTTGCCTTTTCGTGGAGAGCCTTGAGCTCATCGAGGTCACGCTGCGCAGTGGACTTCTCTGTTTGAGTCGCTTTGAGAGTCTGATTGAGGCGGTGTTCCTGATCGGCATGATCTCTCATGCTTGTCTCGAGATCTTGAATTTTGGTTTCCAGATTCCAGTTATCGTCTCTGTGTCTCTCAAGACTCTCATCAAGGAGTTTCGCGCGCTGCACGAGATTCATGTGGTCGTCCTCCAGCTGTGACTTGCTTGTGGTGGCATCTTTGAGCTGTTCATCCTTCTCTGCAAGTGCAGCCTGAAGCTGTCGGACTTGCGCAAGAAGCTGTGTGCTGATCTCTGTGGCAAACTCAATGTCGTGAACGCGATTGCTCGGCTGGTTCCTTTGCCGTCTAGAAGGCGCAGAGGCTTTTGTGGGCGACTCTCTTCCAGAACTTGAATACACAGCAGGGCCATCTCCAGTTACAGATCTGGATTTTGGGAGGAAAGCTCGAGCGCTCTCCCGTCCGATGTCGTTGTATTCCTTCTCCAGCGCAGTAAGCTTCTGCTGGAGCTCCGGTGGGACGTCATTGTCCTTGGACAGCTCTTCCACCTCTTTCAGCCTTGACGCGAGATTCTTGCGCTGCTGCAAAAGTGTGGTGCCTAGCTTGGAGGCATCCTGTATCCGGCGATCTGTGTCCTTGAGATGCGCCTCGAGCGCGCGGCGAGCTTGTGATGGCGAATTGGTAGAGAAGGTGGAGAACTGCTCGTTGTCGAACGAAGCGTAGCGCATGGGTCCAGACGGCGGTACGATGGGGCTGGAGGTGAAAGGGTCGTTCTCGAGACCATTGGCGGCAATTGCACCCGTCGACGGGTTTGCGCTTGTGGCCATATTCACGATTGCATATAGTATATTGGTGCGGTCGGAATAGTGGGAAGTGTCCGGTTGAAGTGTGTATAGGTTGTCTTTGGAGGAGGGTGTCTCTGACAGATGTGTCTCGTCCAGGTCTTAGCAGGCGCCGGCGGGAAGGTGCATATGGCGGCTGCTTGCGTGATGCAGGCCGGTAAGTCAGCAATCTCCAGAAGCGCGGGCACGAGCGCTATCAATGATGGACTGTCGCACAGCAGCAGTGCAGTGGGCAGGCGAAGTGTAAATAATGAAATCGGCAAATGGGTATGGGCGGATTGTTTGGGTGTCAACAGACGGGACTCCGCGTTGGAGCTAACGGCGGGCCAGGGAATGGAGGACGCAAGGGAAGAGGGGGGTCAAAAGAGCGACTATATGATGCGGTGATATTGAATAAACAGACGAGAGGGCGGGCCGGCGATCATCACGCCGATGTGGTGGATAAGGGAGATAGAGAGAAGGGCTCGAGAAGGGAAAACGCGTCTACGTGTGGGAAGATCTGTGTGCTGGAGTAGCCTAACCATCGTGGAGTCGTGGTCCCGCTCGTGGATGGATCCAATTTGCCGCACTGTTCGTTTCGTCCGAGTCGTAGGCAGCCCGCACGGCCACGAACCATTGGCTGCTGGTTATGCGATCACGATTATAGCTATTGTTATGGATATGTGTGTACCGCGGACGCGTATTACTGTTGCTATCGTCGAAGCTGGACGCAACGTGCATGTGGCTTTGGCTAGACCAAGCAAGATGCAGCTACCTTGCCGCATTGAAGCAGAGGTGTCAAGGTTGCCAGCTACTGTACATGGGGTGTGCACTTACGGACCGACCCCTCTGCCGTTTCATGGTACTGAATGAAAAGCAAAGATGTACCCATGTCGTAGGATGTGGCATGCTGTGCTTCCCATGAGATCTTGTCATCCTCCTCGTAATAACAGGGGTAGAAGATGCAGTGGGCTTCGGGTTTGGCGCTTCAGCTCACGCCAATCGTTCGCGTTGCGCCTTCAAACGACCACGAATCAATAATGCCATTGCAGCCCTGGGGTTTCCGTGTTGCCCTAATAATAATGACACGTGATAAGAACTCATTGATGCACGATGCCGTGCAGGCGGCGGCTCTTCCCGGTCTGTCGCATGGCATGTGACGCGAGTATGCCTTAGTCAGCCAACGCTCGCCTCACGAGCTCGAACTTTATCTACGATGATCAATCCTTCTGATTGACAGTCCCGCACACAAACACAACCCTCCATACCACTCACCATGGCCGACGCGACGCCTGCAGTGCCCGCCTTCAAAAAGCGAGGCAACAAGGCCTCAGCAATGCGCAAGCGTCCTGCGCCTCCACCAGAAGACAATGACTCTTCATCATCCGGCTCAGACACGACAGACGACGAAACGGGCACTCGCATAAAACGCCGCAAGCGCGAGGGCGTCCAGACCAGCACAACAACTCATCAAAACTCCTCGCGCGACTTCAGCAAATCGACAAAGTACGGCGCAGACCGCAACGCCTCGATCACAGCAAACGACAACGCCACGAAGTCTTCCACCTGGTTCACCGACGCCGCACTCAAGGGCCCTGATGGCGCTTCTGCCGCCGATTCAGGAGAGAGAGAAGCCGATGGTACTTACAAGGGCTCTGCCGCCTACGGATCTTTCATTCAGAAGAACCCCGACAAGAGCAGCAAGGCCGTCGGACCCGTGAAAGCGCCCACCAACGTACGCGCCATCACCGTGACCGATTTCGCGCCCGACGTGTGCAAAGATTACAAGCAGACGGGATTCTGCGGTTTCGGCGATAGCTGTAAATTCTTGCACGCAAGAGAAGACTACAAACAAGGCTGGCAGCTGGACAAGGAGTGGGAGAAGGCAGGCAAGCAGGGCAAAGCGAAAGACTCTGGAACCGCGGACTTGGACGACGAGGAGAAGATGCTGCTTGAGATCCCGTTCAAGTGTGTGATCTGCAAGGGCGACTACAAGATGCCTGTCATTACAAAGTGTGGACACTACTTTTGCGAGAAGTGTGCGATGCAGCGCTACATGAAGGAAAAGAAGAAGGGCTGCGCGCAGTGCGGAGCAGACACGTACGGAAGCTTTGGTGTGGCGAAGAAGTTGAAGGACTTGCTGGAGAAGAAGGCGCGCAGAGAGCAGGAGCGAAAGGAAAAGGAAGAGGCGGAGGCGGAGGCGGATGATTGAACATGTCATTAAAGATTTCTGATGGCATACGGTAGTCTTCTACGACTGACCCAGTGCGCAGCCTGCTCAACCTGCACTGGCTACACTGGCTACACAGGGGCGCCTGTGTGCTCCTACTTTGAGGACTCCTCCACACGTCTGAGCCAGTCCAGCACCAAGGGTTGCACCAAATCGCCCTCATCGATGGGCAGGATATGAATACCGCGATCCAGAGCAGCAAAAGTCGCTCTGGGATAAAACTCCAGCAAGCGAAGAGCATCTCTATACCCAACCACATCATCATGTCGCCCGGCGATAATCAGCGAAGGCTTGCTGAAAACGGCTTCGCGACGCCTCTCGATCACCTCCAGCGAGTACTTTTGAGGGTCATTCCGAATCGGCTCCAAAACCTCAGCTTTCGCCATCGCGACAGCTGGTAACACCGTGGCTGTCATCTTCGCCAGCAGCGAACGGATGTACGCTGGTGTCTGAACAAGGATCTCGCCCAGAGATGCGGACTGGCCTTCGAGAGCTTGCTGCACTGCTGCTTCATCCTCAACAATAGGTTTCGCAACATCCAAATCCCGACGCGAAGTCTCAGGCTCTATCACCGGCACTTTCAAATGCACGCCCAGAAGCTGAGGCTCAAACTGCGTAGCTAGTGCACGTACAATGTATCCACCCAGCGAAGAGCCCACCAGAAGGAATTTGCTTGGAGAAATGTGCTGATCGATGAAAGTGACGATTTCGTCGTATATGCTTTGTAGGTCCACGATTGACGCATCTGCCGGCGTGGCGCCCATCCCTGGGAGATCGATGTAGACTCGTCGGTAGCCTGGCGCGTGTGCGAATATGGGTTCGAATTCGGCGATGTCGTGTTCCTTGTTGAGTTCCCAGCCGTGCACGAAGAGGATGGGGGTTCCTTCGCCGAAGGTTTTGTATGCGAGAGGCATTGCTGCTATTTTTGTTGTTGAGGAGTTGGTTGCGGTCGTGGTTTGTCTTGCGATCAGTGATAGCTGGTGACTTGTTGAGTGAGGTGCACAAAGCGATGATGCTGCGTATATAAATATTAAAGTTCGAATATCACCTCATATCAATTGAGCTCTATCTCCGGCCCTCGATATACGTGATTTGCCCTACAGTGACTCAATGCATTCGAGATTCATAAGCAGACACGAAGCTAACACCAGAGCTGAGTCGCGGTGGATGTTTATGGTTAGCTTGGCGGGCGTGCTGGTCGTTTAGGGCTGCGGCGCAGTGATTGCTTCATTCGACCAACCATTGATTCTCTGATATCATAATATAGCATGTAGGATATTGGGGATGACACATCCTTCGTTCTGATCAATACGAATGGTCTCGTGCTGGAGAACTAGCGGCCAAACAACAAAAAGGGCGTGCACTTAACTGACGAGATGGCGTTTGGGGTTGTTAGGGTACGGCCTTGAATGGCATTTACTACGAAAGTTGACATGTGCAACCACTGCAAGTGATATTTCGAGCTTGTATGGGACTACCTTGCGAGACAATGGTATCAAGAGTTTTCTTGAATTGATCGTGGACTCCAATGTGGGTTTGCTGCAGCCATGTGCGTCCGTTGACGGAAAGCAGCTACCATGGTCGGGGGAGGTGTTCTCAAAAAATCGAACTTGATACCAGAAGCTGCTGTTCTCGACGGAATATGAAAAACTCAAAAGAGGCAACCTTTGGACGAACGCATGGAAAGTGGTAGCATTAGGCCTGAGGCAAGACACTACCGCATTGCGCTGGTGGCCCAAGACCAGGACATCTATGGAAAGCATTCTGCTGTCGTGAGGCATGGATCTTGAATTGATTGCAAAACCGCCGATGAGCTCCAGTCTGATCATTTGTTCCGCCATCTTCATCGGCACGCAATTCATGCTTCTCCTCTCATTGTCCAATCACGTACCTTCTTCGTCCGCACAAGAAGCGCCGTCTTCGTGGACATGGTAAGTCGGGCACATTCTTTCGCTCTTGTACTGATATTGCGGCAAGGTCGGCCTCAAACGATCAGCTACGATCAGTCTCAGCACGTCCGTCAGTGCTTCTTGAGGCCAGCTCGTGCCGTAAGGCCCTTCCAACAGCCCTTCATCCATAGTGCGGGACATCGACCATGCCAGCATACGGCGCAAAGCAGACCCTTCCATGGTGTTCATGTATATTGTGGGTAGACAGTCGATCGGCATGATCCAGCTGTTTGCGATCATCAGGTGGAGGGCGTCGATCATCTCGTTCATGAGCAGGGGTATGTCACGGCGGTCCGCGAATAACCAGAGATCAATGATGATGCTTTGTCCTGACTTCAGCGTATCATTGGGGATCCCATCATCGTAGAGCCATAGAACGTAATTTTTGAAAACGAACGGATCTTCGGTTGTCAATTTGATGACACCGCTGCTCGATTCTGTCCATGCGCCTTGGAGTGCAGCCCTGAAGTAGCCGGAATAGAACGAAAGAAGCCCTCTGTGCGCATAAAAGGTCTGCTTCTCCTCCTCGTTGCCGACCTCAATCGTGATTTTATTGCCATATGTAGAGCTGAGCGTGTGTCAGGATGTCGCTCTTTCCCTGCAAGCCATCCGAGTGTGGTTTCAGGTCGCTCACGCTCAACGAGAGCTTTCGAACACTTACAGTTGAGGCTGTGTCGCGCGAGTAGAAGGGAGCGCCCGAGTTCTGGCGGAGACCCTATTGCGCTCCATCATACTCATGTTGGTGAAGCTCCTGGTGTTGGCTTTCAAGTCTGGGGTGGTCGATTGGAGGGCGGGTGTGTGCAATAGACGGAGTGCCAGGTGAGCCGTAATTTGAGGTCAAGCAAGCGTTGAAGCAATGAAGGAAGGAACGACGGAGCTAGTTCTGGGAGCGCAGCGTCATGTGATTTAACAAACGCTTTTAGCTGACTACACTTCACTCTCTCTTATACACACCCATGCCCCAAGCAGCCCTCAATAGCGCCAATCCGAATGCCATCCCTAGGCTGTCCCATACGACATTGAGCTTGCTTCCCTTCACTTCCTTCCAGCCAACAGGCACTTCCGCCATTGGGATATCAGCGCTCTCAGCCAACATGAGCATTTCCACGTCAAAGATCCAACCCTCCGAATGCATGTACGGAATAATGTAGGGCAGTGAAGGGCGGGTAAACAGCTTAAAGCCACATTGCGTGTCTTTGATCTGAGCTGTTTTGGGAGTGGTAAGGAGGCGGAGTAATATGTGGAAGGAGTGCATGAGAGTGTTTCGGAGGAACGAGCGCTGCATGAATGTTAGTCTCACTTCGATGGGACGACCAGAAGTCGATGATTGAAACATACCTTCACTACGGCTTCTGTGCCGACCATGTGCGCTCTGCTTCCCACACCCACTGCTCGACCTTGTGAGTCCTTGGCCTTCTCGCAAGCCTGGACAAGACCACCAAGGTCGCTGAAGCGACTTGCTCCATCCGCGTCTGCAAATACAACATATGTTCCTCTAGCGTGTCGCATACCATGGGTAACGGCACCTCCCTTGCCACGGTTCTGCTCCAAGTTGATCACTCTGATCGTGCCTGGAGGAATCTTCGTGGGCTTCAAGCTCGACTTCCAAGGTCCCTTCGATGTTGGCGGCGTATTGTTCAATTGGTGTGTCTTTGCGAATTGTAGTGCTGTCGCAATCGTCTGATCCGTACTGCCATCGCTCACAAGCAATATCTCCCACCCTCTCCAAGGGTCCGACTGCTTGCCGTTCGCCTGTAAATTGCCATTGCTGCTGCTCTTGCTCGTCGTACCATGGTGTCCATATTGTGTTTGTAAGTATTCCACAGCTTCCTCCAACATGCCTGTTAGGCGGTCTTGCTCGTTGTAAGCCGGGACTACAAGAGTCATAAACAGCTCTGCATCCGCAACTTGATGTGCCTCTCTTGAAGATATGTGTCCGTCATGCGCCATCTTCCGAAGTGCGACGTGATTATCGTACCAACATGGTAAAGGCTGGAGCTTGCTGATACTGCCGTCGGCTTCGATTGTGATGTACTGTTTTTCGGACGATCTAGGCAATCTTGGTATGGGAGCCAAGAGGTAGAGCGAAATACAAAGCTACATGACCACCACTCGGTCAGCTAATGTTCATGTGACCGCCGTGACATGTTATGAAATAGCAGAGAAAGGAAATACCAGGACTATGATACCGAAGAGGCCCACAACCGCTCCTGCTGCCCACATCCACTTGGGCACCCGTGCTATTTGATCAATCGCATTCCACATCGGTTCGGGGACTGAGTCGGCGGAGTCCATGGTTGGCTTTTGGTTGATCGGCAATCGGAATGAGGTTTTTGGGAGAAGGCACAACAAAGGTGCTGTCTATCGTGAACAGGTGCACATCAAGCGGACAGACCAGTTGGCAAGTCAGAGAGGATTTACTTTATTTGTGAAACGGAGTCCGAGGTTAAAGTGGTGTTGAAGGCCAGCTTGCATGTGCTTGGAGGGTCCAAAGGTCCGTGTTGCTTCGGCTTGACCCGCCGACCGCGTCTCTCGTCGTCTTTCTGCTATTGAAGCGCGCGTGCAGCAGCTACCAGATAAATATATCGGCACAAGCATTTCCATTGAAACTCAGGAACATTACGACTCCGGACATCAGGATATATCTCACATAGGTATTCAGGTAGCCGGCTGGACCTCATCAATTGCCATACGTCAGAAATCTCTCAAGCAGCGTATCCAGCCCCCGACCGCGTACACAGCCTGGGCGTCGCAATATTAAACGAAAACGCGGTTTGCTGGCAGTGACGCGTACATCATCCTCCTTTTTTTGAGACCCGCCGCCCGCCGTCATGGATGGAGGGTATCAACCCGAACATGGCGGCTTTGAACCTGGCCGTGTGAGAGGCCGACCCAGCAGAAGTAAGTGGAAGCAACCCTTGATTCGCCTTGATCGATGCAAACAAGAGGCATGGGAAGCCTAAATTTCTACAACAATTGCTAACACAAAACCAGGAAATGCTACTGATATCGGTACCACATACGTTCGCTACCTTGAAAACCGAAGGCCAAAGCATCAAGGTGTGAGGGGCTTTGAGGCGGAGCGTCACAGTCTTAGCTATGTCTTCGATGTATGTACCTTTGAAATGAAACTTTTTATGATGTCCGCTCACCATAGAATTTGTAGATGTTGCCGCCTGCTGCTCGAAGGAGTCGTCCAGTCGACTCAATTCCCGCCAGACATCTCCATTCATCGCTTAACAAGGTGAAGCACCCGGTCAACGTGGTAAAGTGGACGCCGGAAGGACGGCGCCTCCTCACTGGTAGTACCAGTGGTGAATTCACTTTATGGAACGGCACCGGCTTCAACTTCGAAACGATCATGCAAGCACACGATTGTGCTCTCCGCGCGGCGACATATTCACACAACAACGAGTGGTTGATCTCAGCTGATCAAGATGGCATCGTCAAGTACTGGCAGACCAATTTCAACAACGTGAAAGGAATCCAAGCCCATGCCGACCCAATCAGAGATCTCGCTTTCGCTCCAACCGACACGAAGTTCGTTACTGCAAGTGATGACGCCACCCTCAAAATCTTTGACTTTGCTGGCGGTGTCGAGGAGTCAACCTTGACGGGACATCAGTGGGATGCGAAGTGTGTGGATTGGCACCCTAGCAAAGGTCTGCTCGTGTCAGGCTCAAAAGATCACCAGGTGAAGCTCTGGGATCCGCGAACTGGACGCTGTCTTACTACTCTACATGGCCACAAGAACACCGTTGCAATGACCAAATTTGAGCCAACAAATGGTGTCTTGCTCGCGTCCTGCGCTAGGGACCCAGTGGCAAGAGTATTCGACATTCGCATGATGCGCGATGTTTTCTTACTGAAAGGTCACGACAAAGAAATCAGCTCACTTACCTGGCATCCGATCCACTCTTCTATGCTCACAACCGGAGGTGGAGATGGATCTATGAATCACTATCTTCTTGACGAGCAGAATGCTCCTGCAGGAACAGCAAGCACGCTTTCACCGTACGACTCAGCAAACCCTACCGAAGCTGCGGCGCAAGCACTCTATCCTGCACACAAAACTCAATATGCACACGAATATGCTATTTGGAGCATGGACTGGCATCCACTGGGCCACATTCTTGCGACAGGTGCAAACGACAAAGTGACGAGGTTCTGGACCAGACCCAGACCTGGCGAGACAAGCTACGTCAACGATAGATGGCACATTGGTCAGACGGCGGCCGAGGCGCAAGGTACTTGGAAGAAGTCGGAAGCTACTCGCGCTCGCGAGGAAGAGGAGGCAGAGCAAGAGGACGAAGCAGACGCTTTGCCAGACCAGAACATGCCTGCCAAGTCCTTCCTTCCTGGCCTTCCCGGTATTGGTATGCCGTCTTTCCCGCCAGATGGCACCAGCTTGGGTGGTGCGCAGACTATAGATATGCCCAATCCTTTCCCTGGGTTCCCAGGTGCACCTACAAACGGACAAGGCGCCATGGATCTCGAAAAGCTCAAGGAGATGTTTGGAGGGCAGCTGCCACCGCCGCCACAAGGATTCCCAATGCCTGGTCTTCCAAATGGTATGCCGCCAATGCCACCCGGTTTCGTGCCGCCACCTGGCTTCCCGCCGTTCCCTCCACAGCAACCTGCAGAACCGGCACACGAAGGTGGTGGAGTCAGAAGGCGTGCGCCTCTGCCTAGTCAACAAGAGAGTCTTCAGGCAGAAATGAGGCAAGGCAGGTACACAAAACCACGTTAGAAGCGCAAACGCCGCTGCTGCCGCTGAGAGGCCACATCTTGGTGGTCGAGGACAGTGCGCCTGATCGTATCGGAAAAGGACTGACATACTGATTCTTCTCGGGTGCGACTATTCTGGTTGTCACACAGGACCAGGACCAATGAAAATGGTCATTGAAATGCTCGAAAACGAATGTTTATCTACGGAGACGCCTCCGTTCATATTCCTGAGCTCTTGAAGCTCCCCCGCCGTGCTCGGCCGTACTACCCGAGCGCTGCACACTATCGACGATAGCCTTGCGGGGATGGGCCATGTCGCGATTCGGCTCGGTTGGTGTCCTCGGGAATACTATCGTCCGGACGAACTTCATATCTGTTGTTGTTACTCGACACCATAGCTGGATGCTCTAACAATTCTCATTGACATCAAATTGTAATCCGCACTCCTATCTCTGTACCTCCCAATTAAAGCATCATCACACGCATCGTCACAATGGCCCCAGTAGCAACTGCCCTCAGGTCAGAAACCTCAGACAATGCCTCTGTTGGTGCCATCGGCAGAACGACCTCAGGCAAACCACTGAAAGTGCGAGCATATCCCAAGTTCGACTCTCTCGAAGAAGAACGTCTGTATCGCAAGCAGCACTTAGCCGCCGCGTACAGAGTCTTCGCCGAGCGCGGGTTTGACGAAGGCGTTGCTGGCCATATCAGCGTGCGCGATCCTATCTTGACCGATCACTTTTGTATGATTACACGTAGACCGCAGGCGACCGATGTGTTACTAACATGTCGCGACAGGGCTCAACCCGCTGTCTCGGCACTTCTCTCAGATCTGCGTGAGCGATCTCATTCTGGTTAACGAAGATGGCGAGGTCGTGATCGGCGACGAACCGATCAACGCAGCGGCTTTTGCGATCCATTCTGAGATCCACAAGGCAAGGCCGGATGTACATGCTGCGTGCCATGCTCACAGGTAAAAATGATTTCTAACGCTGATGCACACGATAGCCATTCTGACGTACGCCAGTGTCTACGGGAAAGCATTCTCAGTCTTCGGCAGGGAGCTTGACATGATGACACAAGACAGCTTGCGATTCTACAAGAGCCATGCTGTCTATCCGAACTTCGGAGGCGTGGTTTTGGACCGCGAGGAAGGAAAGAAGATTGCGCAATGTCTAGGCGATGGGAAAGCGGCCATCCTGCAGAACCACGGTCTCATCACGGTAGGCGCTCACTGTTGACTGACTTGACATTTGTTGTGTCGTGCTGACTTGTGTAGGTTGGGGAAACGATTGATGCCGCCGCATTCTGGTTCCTCTCTCTCGACAAAACATGTATGTTCTGCCACCACCTATGTTCTGCCCTTACCACCTGCTGCATCGCATTCTGACGCTTCATAGGCCACGCACAATTGCTCGTCGACGCTGCCGAGAGCGGTAGCGGACACAAGAGGACCTTGATCCCCGAAGATGAAGCCAGATTCTCGTATCAACAAGTCGGCACGCCGGAAAAGGGATGGTAGGTGGTGACCCAAAATAATGCCTAAGATTCTCTACTAACTTGTACCTTTCACTTCGTAGGTTGGCTTTCCAGCCGTATTACGACGAGATTTTGGCGAAATCAGGAGGCAATTTCTTGAGGTAGAAATTTATTAGTGAGGACCCGGTGGTTTGGTCCATACTTGTCGCAATGAATTTGACTTCACTGCGCCACCTCACTGGGGGGCATTTCGTTCCGTGTATCTTCCGTGATCGACCGAAGACGTGGTGACTGATGTTTGTGGAGCGCATATGCGATAATTCAATCATCCCAGATTGTGTGTACCAGACTTGCGGAGATATCATCCAACGCAGTATTACGTCCAAGGGAAAGAAAGAATAAAAAAAAGTGTGAATACGAGATAAGGGGATAGCTCAGGGGCGTCGGAGACAGGGCCGCCGATTCGATTTCCTTTCAAATGTGTAAGCATATCGACCACTATTGGCCCTACCGAAAAGACCGTCCACCCCCCTCCACCAATTGATTGCTCCCGGCAATCTGCCAAACACGTAATGATGACATCGCCGCCTCAGCCTGCACCCCGTGATCAGCTCGACCGCTCAACATCTGTCCATTGACTCAGTAGTTCTCCCATTTCAACACCCATTTGTTGCACGCCCGACTCCTCCGACGCATGCCCTTCTTCGTAAATCACATCCCACATCCCGGCATGTGCTGGCAACACAAATGCCGCCGGCACATCAGCCAGCTCGGCTGCTGTCAAGTTCAGGTCACGGAATCGCGCCGACACACCATCCGGCAGGGGAAGGCCAAGGCGCACGGCGACGGTTTTGAGAGCTTGCAATATGTATCGAGCAAGTGCAAAGTCTTTCGTGTATCGGGCGAGTAGCGCGCAAACTCTTTCGAAAAGGTCGTGACTTTGCTCGTCGTGCAGCATGTGCAAGAGCGTGATGGCGACATGATACAGCGGGTAGAGGTTCATGATCGAGTAGTCGTCACCCGGCCAAGCCTCCCAGTACCTCTCTGAGGTCTCCAATGTGCGCTTGCAATGGTGCAAGCAGAGCATACCAGACGTGCCAGCCTCGCCTGGTAGATGTTGATTGGGATCAAGCGGACGGAAGATGCTCAAAGCCAGCATGTCCTCGTACATGCTGTCGAAACCAAGTCAGCTTGCGGGACACACATTGTAAAGGACATGGAAGACAGTGGATACTCACCTAAGCAGACATGTCTCTGGGCAAAAGTTGGTGTCGGCTCGGACAAGTGAAGGCATGTCGTTGCTCCACTGGCGGAGGTCCTGGTATTGCCTGATCCTTGAATCGGCGCCGGTACTGCCGTACCCGGCCATGGCTTCGTACAATTTCTCCGACAAGTCGCATGTCGCACTCAGGACGTACGCTGACAGCTGTGGCTCTGGCTCTGATGCCCTGTGGCCCGTGACCGCAGGATCGATGCTTCCGTTGTCAACAAACCGACGTGGGATGGTAGGCGCCGGGACCAAAGCAGGTTGCAGGTACGCAGATGCGGATATGCTATTGATGGATTACCAAGTCAGCCAAAGCTTCAGTCAGCAAGACAAGATTGGGACTAGTACCTTTCGAAGCAATAAATGCCCCAGAGCGCTCGGGAGATTGCCTTCTGATACCTGTTCGTACTAGCCTCATCGGCGAATCCTGGGTTTTTGAACTTCGCCTCCAACTTTCCTTGTAGTCGCTTGAGCATCTCGTAAGCGGCGTGTCGGTAATGCAGTCCACCTCTGTCTCGGCCTTGTCCAGTATAACATGTGTAAAGGATCAGCAATGCCTGGACCGTTGGCAGCGAACGGCGGCCGTAATCGTGGTCTAGCAAGCGTCTTGATTCGCTAAGGAAACGTTCGCGCATGTCAAAGCCCTGGACTGAGCCGAACAATCGCGCTCGCTCGGAAGTCGCCTAGAAACAGCATTAATAAGTGAGAGATGCAAATCAACTTGGAGGACTTACACATCGCAGGGCACATATCGCGTTGACGAGCAAGGGAGAACAAAACTCGGAACGAGCAATGTCACCCGACAGCATGTTATCAAGGAAGCTCTCTTGATCAACGAACGACAAGTAGAAGCCATTGTCGTAGGCAAAGAACGATGAAATCAGCTCCGATACCAGCCCATCACCTGCGATTCGAGTCCACGGACGAGCATGCACTTTGATGGAACTGTGCTCCAGGGCACTCAGCTCCAGGCTCTCCAGACCAGCAGCCGGTGCCTCGCCTTCTCCAGGTTGCTCCGGGGCACGTTGTTGCAGTAAAAGGTCACCACCTCTGAGGAGTTCGACAACGTCCAGAGGGTCAACGGCAAGGCGGACTCTTCGATAAATCTCCATGGACTCCACTTCGGATCGGGTGGGGATGTATTCGAGACGTGATCGTAGTTGGTCGAGCTCGTTTTGAAGCGATTCGTTCTTCCGTCGCATGGAAATGGACCGTGAAGTATCAGGCTCGACATCATACTCGCAGACATGGCTGCGCTTCGCGCATCGGCTGCACGAAGGCCGTGCGCCATCACACTATTGATCACCATGTTAGGGTCGCTCCGAGTCTAAGTCACCAAGTGTTTGCCAGCATCCGCGGTCATCTGGCTTACCTTGGCCTTTCCGCGTTGGCAAGCTACACATGCTACCCTGACTTGGGCGCGCTTCGGTTTTGTGGGGACGGCGTTCGGCTGTGGCTCCTGCGATTGCGACTGCGACTGAGGATTCGATTCAAGGTTGTAACCACTAGAGGCCGATGAACTGTTTGTCGGAAGCTTTGGTGCAAGCTTCCTCGGTCCCATGCGCCGCTCCTCGTTCGCCATTAGTTTGCGCACGGGAGAAGGCACAGGCGCGTAGCCGCGTAGAATGCGTGTAAGGTTGATATGGAGAGGCAAGTGAATCGAGATGCGATTGTTGGATGCCGACCATCATTTAGCATATGGCTTTCGGTAATGAGTACGCTTCCCCGCTGCTTCAGAAAGGAAAGGCCAACGAGAAGTTCGAAAGTCGAGCAGACACGTCCAACGCGGATGCTGAGTGCGTCTGTGCCTCATGAGTGGCCTGGATGCGTCCAGAAGCGGGCGGTGTCGATCTCAGCTAGATATCGCGCGTCAGACGGCGATCTAGCACTGCGTGGATGCAACCAGTATGAGATCTTCGATTCGCCAAGTGACACTTCTACAGCAGAAGTTCGTAGGGTGCTCCAGCGTCCGGATGGTCCTTAGGCTGGCTGTCGGGCTCCTAGAGAGTGACTGGTGACGGGTGCTCGGGCGAGGCGGCGTGCGACTTCTGGCAGGGGTCGCGGTGCTGTGAGTGAATGGGCAGGTATGAGTCGCGGGTCGATCGAGCAGTCCAGTCCGCAAAGCAAGCGCTATCGGCCAACGCACTTGGCTACACAGCAACGCACTACTTTTCTAGCGAAGCGAGTAGTCGTGTGGTCACCGACAGGCCGGGACGATGTGACGAGTGTTTGTCTCGAACGTCAAAATTGTGTGGGCAGAATCTGGGGCTCAGAGTCTAACGGACACATATATCAGGTGACTGGGCGCGGGCCTCGTTGGGCAGGGCGCCGGACGACTCCATTTTCTCCTCTGTGCGCGGACACAGCACGCATGCGACGAACTTGACTCCAAGCCTGCCAGAGACAAGTTACAACGCAGCGCTGGAAGCGGAGTTCTATGCAACGCCGCGCTTTACGAATCAGGGAACCGCGAGGGTAAATCATTACAGCATCGTCATCATGATAAGGGGCACACACGCATCGCGATTTCTATTCCCACACTACTATTCACACCAGCTGGCCGGCCAAGTCCCTTATGCTTCAAGCAGTCCTGCTGAACCCATACGATGCTGACACTGTGAGCACGGCGTACTCATCCAGAGTCTCGCGCAATGCTCACCTCTCCCTGGTCGTGTACTACCGCGCCTGGCATCCGATCTTCTCTTCTCTTCTCTCCTTTCCTTGGTATCCCTATCACGTCCTGTCTCTTTTCCTGCAACCCGAGAGTTGCAACTGCGCCGTGAAGGCTGGATGGCCGGCGAGTGCTCCGAAGAGCGTTGCATGCGCAGACGGCCCTACTGTCAGTCTACTTTTGACCTTCTGGAGCCACCTAGTGCGCGCCTCGCACACTGGGACGTGAGTTTGTTTTGGCGAACAGCATGAGTTACTCACAGGTGCTGCAAATCTGGACATCTGGACGCAGGAGCAATGTCAAAGAACTTCAGAAGTATCCGGGCGCCTCAACATTGCAGACTCTCCCAAGACCTGCATGATCTGTGCTTGTCTGGAAAAAGAGAAACCCGGATGCTCATGGTGCTATTCTGGACATGGTGACGCATTCGTGCCTCACCTACGCAAGGTTGAGCACGCATGCCAAGACCGCAACCATTTTCCCTGGCAACTTCCACCCGAATATGCCGCTACTGTGTCACGGCGGCCTGAAATTTGTCTTCACAAATGGGTCGAGCCACTGGACTTCCAGAGGAGTAAACCCCGTCACGATTGTACTCGTCAAAGATGTCCAAGTTTCGGAGATCGGAGTCGTACCCAGGTTCTTCCAAAGCCAGTGGCCTTAACATGCGCTAGTGCAAGTCTTAGCCTTTCAAAGACCAGCCCGAGATCGCTCAATATGAACGAATGAAGCCCATGGATTATACCGGAGTTTTTACCGGTTCTGAAGCCGATACGATTGGCTTAAATTCAGAATTGCAAGCGGGAATTACAACATTGAGCAGAAAGCCACATCAGGCGGTGCTAGAAGCAAAAACCGCCGCGCAATTACATCTCTGGCGAACCTGGCATGCATTTAACAGGAACCCGGAAGCATCTCCGAAGAAGTGAGGTCAAAGATCACGTGAGCGCCAAGCTTTCAGCGTGAGTGCCACCAGTCAGCACATCGGACAGGCCCCAAGGTGCATGGCGAAATATGTTTTTGCTCCTGGAATGAACTACTTGGTAGCAAAAGATACCTCATGCCAGTGTCGCATCAGCCAGACCACGGCGAAACGCCACAGCCAAGCCTTTGGCTTTTATAGGGCTTTGTGGCGGCAACACGTTTCTGAGCTCGAGATTGACAACAACGTAAAGGTAAGGAGATTGCGTTGAAGAACGTGACGCAGGCTTCTGACATGACAGCCACCGACTGATGATATCAAGGAGATGCCGCGCTGGTAATACCGCTATGAGGTATGGAGACTCGCCCTTTCCTTTGAATTTCTTACTTTCTTATTCTGATGCCAGAGCTGGAAATGGCGCCCTAGCAAGTGTACCGAAGTTTATCTACCCATTTCCAGAATCTGAGTCCAAAATATCCAATTTCCACAGCAGCGACACCATTTTTCGGGAGATGCACCAATTATGGAGCTATGGCACCCAACTTGCCCATCTGAATCGCCTCAAGCAGAGCTTTACTGCCATCGTGGCCCAATATATCGTCCTCCAAATCGAAGTTTAGCGAGCCTGGCTTGCCCTCACCAGAGACAACACCGATTGCCCTGCCTATGATGACAAATCATGTTAGAGGTCATCGCACTTTGAACCGCAAAACGAACAGTGCACTCACCATCAACCTCTCCATCCACCACTGCTCTCAGAACAGCCTTTACCACATCTTCGACCTCCCCGACCTTGATCCCCGCTTCGATCAGTCTTTGCGAGAAACCTGCAGTCATCGCCGTGCGAATATACGTCGGCGCGATCAAGTTCGTCTGCGTGCCTCCAAGCCCATTCACACCTTTCTCTCCACGCAAGCTGCGCCAAATACCTCGTACACCCCACTTTGCAGCAGCATAGTCTGAGGAAAATGGGAGGTCGCTGTACCCAGCAAGAGACGAAACGAAGCACAGCTGTGGCTTGAACTTGTCGTCTGGAGTACGGGCGTTGAAGTAGTGCACGGCAAGCATCGCAGTGTAGTAAACTCCTGTCAGATTGACTTCAATGGGGAGAGTGGGTGGTTTCGGCGGGTCATCAAGGGGCGAGAGTCCGGCGAAAGATGCCTTGTTCAGAACACCCCCTACGCCCGCGTTCGGGATCACGATATCCAGACGTGAAGCCGTCCATGCCAGCGTCGCTTTGAAAGCTGCCAACTGCGCTTCCCAGGAAGTAGTGTCGGTCGGGATGAACTTGACCCTACAAGTAGACCGGGATCAGCTCGATACACATCTGGATGGTAGCTTACAGCGGAGCTTGAGACACAACGAGAGCGACGTACTTGTGACCCTGATCGACCAACTCAGCTTCGACACCCCTTCCAGCTTGCCCATTAAGGTCGCAAATCGCCACCCAGGCGCCAGCTTGCACGAGCGCATTTACGACTCCAAGCCCGATACCCGCGACACCGCCAGTCACCAGTGCGACTCTGTCCTTCAGCACGCTTAAGTCGAGCGGTTTGTCGAAATCGATGATCTTCGAACTTCCCGTGGCGGCATGGTTCTCCGTGCCGTCAGTAGCATCGTGGCGTGACATATTCGTGAGCTCTAGAACCCGCGAAGCGATATCGCCTCTACACGGAATTTTCTACACGTGCTCGTACGTCCTGGGGCAGCACAATTCAGATCTGGTTGCCAGCAGCAGATCAGCACATGCCATGCACTTGCGGAACCATTTCCCACGGAATCCCTAGATATACATACTTCTTTGACCTGTACCCGTGTTCAGATCAAGAAATGATCAGAGGTATAGTCCTGTAATGTGAAACTTAATACGGGCGAGAGAAACGTGGTTCGTAGTACGTACATGCATGTATGCGCCTTGCCGGTACACGAGGCGTTGCCCTCCAGCCGCACAGTAGCGCCTCGCTTGCAATCCTTTCTGGGCGCCTTGCGACATTGAACGATTACGAGATGATAAGAACACCCATGCTCGTTCGCCGTGAAGCGACGTGGGGTCTACGCTCCTGCTTCTCGGCATCACGAGGTATCGCCCGACAGAGCCGGCTCGCATATCGAGGCCTTTCCAATCTCCCACACCAATGGCTTTCGAACCACTCAGTCCATATATGAGCCAGACCATCGAAATGCAATGGACAAAAAAAAATCAACAGTATAGATTATGGAAAATTCTCTATATTCCCAATAAGGCTGGAACCACATGTCTTTAATTGCTATCCACCCGCATCCTTCTCATCAAAGACAACGCAAGAACTTCGTCTCGCTACAATGTACAGTACAGTACAGTACAGACCCAGGCCTAGACCAGATCGGCACCTTGTTTGCCTCGAAGGACAGCGTAGGGCTCACAGCCGCGAACTACACAGAGGTAAAGATCTACATTGGCACCGCATATACATCGCAACGTAACACGCGCCATTCCATCGGGATCCAAGCCATCCCACGTCCTCAAGGCTGTGCATGACCAATGACATGCACATTTCCCCGGCGCTCATGCCCATGCCCAACCACAATTAGCAATAACCAAAGAGCAACCATAGAGAGAGCCAATCGACCTGAAAGTTTGTAGTAATAAGACGTGGTGGTGTCTCTAGGCTTCGCTTCCGCGCAGTGCAATTCTGAAGCTACCTCGACACAAAAGCAAAACTAATACGGTTAAAGGACAGGATTTTGGAAGACCAAATTCACTGGAGATCCACTTGGAGAGATAAGAGTGCTCGAGGTACCCATCCATCAGAACACCCCGCGGAGCCGGGACGGAAACCCCGAGGTGCCACGTCGTCGTGTCGTGGGAAAACTCGAAAGGGAACATGGAAATCCGAAGGCAAACACACATGCGCCGCCGGGTCTGAGAACGTCCAAGATCGGCAGTGCTGGCGGCTGGCTACGTGTACGCGCGGGATGGAAGCAGGGCAGGAATATTGCATGGGTCTTGGTATCTTCCGAAGCCGTGCAATCGATGGATTCACACGACGATCCCAGACAAACGTTCCTTATTCGCAAGAAAGAGGCTTACCGAGATTAGATGGCAATGGCCTAACAGGCCAGCGTGTCGGAAACGATTCTTTTTTTTTTTTCTTTCGATTAACAAATATTCATCCAATACCCAACTTTGCCCGGTAACCACACTTTCCAAATATCCCTCGACGTTCTTTCCATCCCATCCATCCCCTTCCTAAACCAAACAGCCCTCAGAGCCCTCAGGGCTAGGGGAGTACAAGCGCACACGCACGAAGAAAAAACAAAAAGGGGTAAGGCAAAAATACAAATCGACCGGGAAGAGTAATGTAAGCAAGCAGTGTCCAGAGTGGTGTGCAGGATTGCGGCTTCCACGCAACCTGGCCATTGTCGAATAGGAGACGCAGAAGCATCGATTGCAAGGGTTGCCACCGGCGATCATTTGCTTTGCTCCCGCACATGCTTCGCTGATCGGACCACCCTGTCTGTTCTATGCCGCTGCGTGGTGACATCCATGGCGTTTTCCGTTTACACGTGCTAGGGTTGACGCGGTCGCTTGCTTTTTTAGAAATGCCCTTTTCGTCCTTGCCGGTGCTGAGGTGTTCGGATGCGAGCCTGGGGATCGCCGATGTTTTTGGTGATAGTTTCCGAGCGCTTCGTACTTTCTTTCTCTCATCGTCTGCAAAATTCTTTTTTCTGTGTATTTCGTGGTTCGTCGGTCGTTGTCATAATACTGCATGAGCAAAGCCCGTGTGCTTTGCTTCGCCTGTCTCTGGAGACTAGTCGCTGCTTGAAGCGTGCATTTGAGGCAATTGAGCGTCTAGAAGTCGAGGAAAAGCTTGCCGTGGCTGAAGAAGGTATGTCAGTATTCAGCCATAAGTGGTTGCAACGGGGTGGAAAAACTCACGGATCCTCGCCTGTCTGACCATACTGCTCAGTCTCCTCAGGGTACTTGTCGAACAGGCTCGCATCACCGATACCGCCCTTGACCGGAGGCACGTACGGAGCGTCAATATCTTTCTTGGCCAAACGCTCCCAAGTGACTTCGGCAAACCACGCGTGGTTCATGACATCGCGACTGCCACCGTGCAAGTTGCCCAGGCGCTTGGTCAGGTCATGTGTGATGAGCTTCGTAAGCAGGTCCTGAGCATCAGGGTGGATGTAAGGCGGGTACTTGACTCGGCCTTTGAGGATGTTCTCGTAAATCTTCAGTGGCGAGCCAGCATCCCAGAAGGGTGTAAATCCGCAAAGCATTTCGAAGATGAGAATTCCGAGTGACCACCTGAAGAATGTAAGCTACATATACTGGGAGAGATTTTCACAACGGTTCGCACATACCAATCAACACTCTTGTTGTAGCCCTTGGAACTGACCACCTCTGGAGCGAGATAATCTGGCGTACCGCAGAGAGTCCAAGTAATGTCGGGAACTTCCTTGGCAAATCCAAAATCGGTAATCTTGAGATGCCCATGTCGGTCCAGCAGCAAGTTTTCAGGCTTGAGATCGCGGTAGATGATGTTCATGCTGTGGAGGTAATCCAAGGCCAAAGTGACTTCGGCGGCGTAGAACTTGGCAACAGGGTTGGGGAAGCGCTGTCAAATCTGGTCAGCACCGAATACGCAAAACTTCCCATTGGACGTCAATGGCTCACCTGTGACTTTCGTAGCAAGCTGAACAGTTCTCCACCCTCGATGAAATCCATGACCATGTAGAGGTTCTTGGAGTCCTGGAATGTGCCCCACAGGGTGATCAGGAAGGGGTGCTTGCATCGTTGCAGCATCCGACGCTCATCATTTGTGTGTTCCACCTGTTTCATCTTGACTACCTGCGCCTTCTTCAGAACCTTGACCGCGTAGAAGCGCTGATTGTGCTTGCTCTGGACCAGGTGGACGCGGCCGAAAGACCCGGTACCCAGGGTACGCTGCAATGCAAAGTCATTGAGGGTGTATTTGCCTTTGGTCTCGCGGGTCGGGTTGGCAGTGCCCTTCTGGCCAGGAATGTTTAGCTGCGGGGTGGCATTGTGCTGAACTGTGCTGTTTGTGCCGCTGCTGTAGGCGCTGTCATGCTGCGAGCCGGTGTTAGTGTCGCCGTAACTGGGGCCGTTGATGAGGTTCCGAATGGAGGGCACATTTTGGGTGTTTGCAGAGGCGTTCTGGCCGACGAACGGCTGGTTTTGTTGGTTCATCTGCTCGGTGGTGGACTTGGTGCTCTTGTTGGAGGTTACGGGGGTAATCGGCCCGCCGCCAGCGGTGGTGACACGTTCGAGGACAGGAGAGGTGGGAGAGTTGAGGTCGTTGGACCCTTGCGAGTCCTTTGTGCGCTTCTTCTTGAGGAAGCCTAACGAGGGCATGGGGGCTGCGGTGGGCTGGAGGGGGGGCGGAGCGGCGTGCTCTGGACAAGCAGCTACCGCGAAGAGTACAAGCGGCGGTTCGGCGGCAGTGGAGCAGCAGCGCACGAGGTGTCTGGCTCGGTCTGGCGAGGCGAATAATGCAAGGCACGCACGCCGGGAGCGGCCGCGAGTGCAACGGACGCCGTTGGGAGCAAGAGAGGACAGAGCAGCTGCAGGCGGGCGATCGCTGGTGGCTGCACAAGCTGCTTGGACGATGACGGCGGTAGAGTGGAGTCGACGGCGGGGTAGAGCGACGGGGGGACGTGGATCAATCCACTCTTTGAAGCAGCCAGCAGGCGGCGGAGAGAGGCAAGCCAGGCGGACGATTGGGTGGCAGCGGAGGGTTGGGGTTGATGGGGGGATTGAGTGCGGTAGCGGGAAGCTTGCTTGCACGACGACAGAGGGCGCGGCGGAGAGGTCAGGAATGCGATCGGCGCATGTCTGTCTGTCGGCTGCTGTGGTGGTTGGGGAGGCAATGCGCGCGGGCAGAGGTGGGCGCTGGTGTTTGCAGCTGAGCTGGTGGTAGCAGTGGCAGGCTGGCAGCACAGAAGAGGAGGAGGGGTCGATGTTGGTATTATAGGGTCAGGATGGTGCAGGAGGATGGAAGTATAATATAACAACAAGGCGTGAGGATACGAGGTGGTTGAGGTAAGTGAGATGAGAAAACAGAAGAGGACGAAGATGATCACTGCTCTGCTGCTTGTTGCTTCTTCCTCTTCAACCACCCTGCCAGCAACCGCCTCCGCCCACGGATGCTCTCGCCCATTCGAATTGCATTACCCAGTCTCCTCCCCGCTTTGACCCGTCCTCGTCCTTGTGAGGGCAGCTCTAGAGCCATGCAAATGGTACTGATCTAATTGCAAGAAAAGCTATACCTTATTGCAAGCAGCTTCTCCCATCACAACTTGTTGACATGAAGTCGGGCTCGAGTCGGGGTGGTGGGTTTCACAAGTCATCACTACAAACAGCCGTCTGTCTCATCCGGGCGAAACAGACGGCGTTGTCGCAGTCGGCCCACAGGCTCGAAAACGAGCTTACTGTGATGCTTGCGGGTACTGAATTTCACAGGTTGAGATTGTATAGTGTTGTTCGCGTTGTTTGCTGCCAATGGAATCATTGATGCTTCTCATCGCAGACGCAACGCTTTCCAATCTGGCGGGTGCGATTTGTTCTGGCCCAGAGTGATCGCTGTTCGGGCCGAAAGCAAAAAAGCATAGTAGAGCTGTGCTATTCTTGAGCTCTTTCAGGAAGCTGTGTCTACTGTGTCTACTGTGTCCAATAATATAGTGCCAGATCAAAGAAATGTCGGCATCCAGTAAGCAGCAGATGCGTCGATACATAGTCCGCCTACTATCTTGCGCATCCTGCATCGAATGCAACATGGTCGGAATGCACGGCAGGCTAGGAGCTAGAGTCCACCAATGGTTGCCTCCAGCGCTGCTCTCTACCTTGATCACGACTCCGTCTATCCACTGTCGTGCTCGGTGTCGGTCTTACAAGTGCAGACACAATGCGAGGCATAACTTGTACAAGATGCTGAACAAGCATTGCGAATAGCGACGGCATTGGTTACGGCAGCTTCCAAACCGGAGTAGGCGGCTGCTAACTAGCTAGATTCGCGCGTCGCTGGCCAAGCTTCCCACTAGCCCGCTCAGTCAGCAGCGATAAGAGGCGATAAGACACAAATGACGACGGCGGCGCTGATCGCTGGGCACCAACTGCATCATCGCCCCAATGGCCTCGGCTGGGTCTGGTGGTGCAACATGGGAGCATGGCATCAAGGCATCAATCGCGCGGATCTGGCGGAAGCAGAGTGAGAGACAGCTGTTTGGGTGTGAACGCGTGGTTGGCACGTTGGCACACAAAACCGCTCTCAACTCCGTCGTCTGCTCACCCACGAAACTCCCTCGCAATATTATTATTCACGCTGCCGTAGAGTCTTCAACCCTCTCTCACATCACTTCTTGTGCATTGTTCTGGCTGAATTGACATCTCCCCTCCTACCCCTGCTGACCCTCACACGACTCTCTACTCTACCACTACATCCTTGAACGCGCGACATCTCATCACCAGGTCGCAATCACCACCACAAATCAGACACCATGACTTCCGCACTCCCCAAACCTCAGAAGAAGATCGAGCTGTTCAGCGGGAACTATTTCGCAGCATGCACCATCGGCGGCATCATTGGTATCTAGCACCTCGTCCACCGGAAAATACCAGAACTCCCACTAACAACCACAGCCTGTGGCCCTACTCACACCGCCGTCACTCCTCTTGATCTCGTCAAATGCCGCCGTCAAGTCGACGCAAAACTCTACAAGTCCAATTTCCAGGCATGGCGAACCATCATCGCAAAAGAGGGTGTTCGCGGCGTATTCTTCGGCTGGGTAAGACTCAATCTTCACACTCACTTCTCCCATCACTTGACTAATAACACCGCCAGGCCCCAACCTTCGTCGGCTACGCCTTCCAAGGCGCAGGCAAATACGGCGCCTACGAAGTCTTCAAATACTACTACGGCGAGAAGCTCTTCCCCAACACCCCCCAAACAATCGTCTACCTCGGCGCCTCCGCCACCGCCGAGTTCATCGCCGACATCTTCCTCTGCCCCTTCGAAGCGATCAAAGTCCGCATGCAGACCACCCTCCCGCCCTACGCCAACAACCTCCGCGAAGGCTGGTCCAAGATCGTCTCGCAAGAAGGCTACGGCGGATTGTACAAGGGCCTGTACCCGCTCTGGGCGCGCCAGATCCCCTACACGATGGTCAAGTTCGCGACGTTCGAGAGCGCCGTCGCGCAGATCTACGCGCAGCTCGGCAAGCCCAAGGAGGCGTACAACACGCTGCAGCAGACGGGAGTGTCGTTCCTCGGCGGCTACATTGCCGGTATTGGCTGCGCGGTCATCTCGCACCCGGCTGACGTGATGGTGTCGAAGCTCAATGCTGATCGCAAGGCGGGCGAGGGCGCGGGCGCGGCGATAAGCAGGATTTACAGCAACATTGGCTTCCGCGGACTGTGGAACGGTCTGCCTGTGAGGATCGGCATGATCGGTACTTTGACTGCTTTCCAGTGGTTGATCTACGATTCGTTCAAGGTGTACCTCGGCGTAAGTACTTGTCTTTCCCTCTCGTTCGGTCGATTCGATTGCTAACATATCTTGTTTCCAGCTTCCTACCACCGGCGGTCACTGATCGAAAGATTAAAACAAAACAACAGTTACACTTCAATCGAGAACCAACAAGAATTCACAGCGCCTCAGTCCTGGCCTCGGGTGCTACGAGGCCTCGATCGAGAGTCGCATGGTTCCCATCAGAGCCTTACGGAGCACGCCGGCCGCAGCACCAGAACGATCGTCCACCGCCGACCCGTCACATACCAGTCTCGCACTCGTAGGAGCAAACCAGGAGGATGATGGGCCAATACTGAAGCGAGGCGCAGGAAGGGGTACATGAGCGCGACAACATTACACGGCCAATGACATGAGTTTGAACAGACACATTGTAATAATGAATAGAGAGAAAAAATTGATCTATTTTCAATAAGAATCAATCTCGTAAACGAAGTGAAGTAACAAGTAAGGACGAAGACGCTGAGGCGGGAGGGTTCCAAAGAATATGCATAATGTGCGAGGGACCAGTCTGTTGTTCCGTGCCCGCAAGAGAAAGAAAAGCAATCAAACGACCAAGAACGTCAAATCTATACCACATCCCGCAATCTCCTCCTGTGCAGAATAAAAGTGGAAAAAGCAAGCTTGCCCTTCCCTTTCATCTCAAATGCATTTCGAGAGGCCTTTCGTAAAAGCGCCTTCGTGGATTTCCCTTCTTCCAAATAACGCCTTTGCTTCCCTTTGCGTGCTTGGCGAGCCTGTTGAACTCGTAGTGAGCACCGTCTTCTACTTTGGCGGTCGTTCGCTGTAGCCGCTGCTAAATCCAAATGCCAACGTGACAAGACATTGCCGTGTGTTCGCTTTGCTTCAATCTGATTTGGCTTCTGTGGTTGTCTGTGCTGGCTGTGTTCCAGCATGTAATGTGGATGGCTTCGGGGTGTCCTCAACCCAAAGCGCACCCGGTGAGCAGCTTGGCCACAGGCTCGTGCAACTCACACCTCCAGTGCCGGCCGGGCGAGGACTATTCCACTTCTTCGAGTGGGGCAGTAATCAGACCGTTTACTCGTGAACGTCGAGAGGTCGGTATATATAATCGTAATTCACAGTCCTCGCTCTCAAGTGTTCAGCGCCTCGGCATCCGAAGGCCCAGCGGAGCCCTCGCCGTTGTCTTCCATGACGTCCGCTTGCGAGTATACATCGGCCATCACCTCGTCCTGCAACTTGGCCTCCTCTTCGTGTCGGGCAGCGAGAGCAACAGCCTGTGCTCTCTCCAGACGTGAGAGACCGTCGTAAGAAGGTACTTCTCCGTACATGGGGTCTTGATACGGCGCTGGTAGGGCAACAAGCGTCGCGCTCCTGCCACTTCTAGAGCCAAAGCGAGTGACAACATCGTCTTGTAGCTCCTCAGGAGGAGGCGCGAAGGACCAGACTTCCATGACTGTGCGGCCGGCGCGTGAAGCGAGGACGACAGCTTTCTCTTCTTCGAACACGACGCGCCATACTGCTTCTGCTGGAGCGCCGAGCTCACGGACGAGACGGCCAGTAGCAAGGTCCCAGACCTTCACGCGGCCATCGGAGCCGCCGGACACGATGCGCACATCGTCGAATTGAAGTGATGTGACACTGTTGTCGTGTGCTGCGAGTCGATGAATTGCAGAGTGTGTTTGCAGGCTCCAGACACGCACACTGCCATCCGAGCCACCTGTCACAAGCGTGTCACCGCGAAGCTGCAGCTGGCCGACTAGTGAAGTGTGGCCTTGCAATTGTGCCAGACAGCGGCCGGTATGAGGATCCCAAACTCGGACGGAAGTGTCAAGTGATCCCGTGGCAACACGGCGTCCGTCAAATGCCACGGCGTAGATCTGACTGAAGTGACCTTGCAATGTGCGCAGACAGCGACCTTCGCTGATTGACCAAATTCGTGCGGTAGTGTCGTAAGAACCCGAGACAACAAGATCGCCGTGGATGTCGAGACAACGCACGCTGGCTTGGTGGCCCACGAGCACATGACGGCAGACTCCCTTGGTGATGTCCCAGATGCGAAGGGTTGTATCGCGCGAACCAGAAATTGCAAGATCAGACTGTCCAGGGCTGCGAGCGGGTGCGATCTTAAGACAACGAACTGTAGAGGTATGGCCCCGGAGCATGTGCACTGCTTGGCCAGTGTTGAGATCCCAGACTCGCACGTCCCGATCACATCCACCACTCACGAGTGTATCGCCATAAGGCGCCATAGCCCACACGCCCATAACGTGGCCCTGCAGGCAACGGAGATGCTCGCCATGAGGACTGAAGACATGGATCTTAGCATTGTCAAGAGCGACGATAATGTAGTTGGCTGTCAAATGCAAGGATGTGACCACGCCCTGATCAGGTGTGATAGTGTGCGCCGATAACGAACCGCCTGCTCGCCAGGCCTTTGAGATGAGATATCGGTGTTTGAAGTGTGACTTGTAGCTGATCGCTTTGGGTCGCTGTGGTACTCGTCTACTACTCACACGAGCAGAAACAGTAGGCGGTGATGTCGTGGTGCTGTGTAGTGGACTTGGTCGTCTCGTTAGATCAGGCGCACTTGACGAAAGTGGAGCCAGTGCTGGGTTTGGATGTTGGCCGAATCCCATGTGCACGCCGTACGGATGCGGGTGCTGGGCATGGTGGTGCTCGTTCTGCAAGCTAGACGGCAAGGTATTCTGCAGCGCAGGTCTGACGTTGGGACCATGTCCTTCGTCACTCATCCGCCTGTACGCATGCTTCTCGCACAAACTCTTCCATGCCATATCGTCACTGACCAGCTCCCTCCATCTCTTGCTGACTTGACTGCTACGCGCAAGCGTGGTCGCATCGTCGATGAAAGTGAGTATGCGCAAGCAAAGTTCGTTCGGCAAGACAGAGAATGGATCCCTCTTCAGTCGTGGACCGACAAAGTTGGCCACAAATGCCAGAAGTTTGCCATCGCACATGTTCAAGAGCTCCGCCAACATACGCTGGCGCTCATCACCTTCCATCTCCGCGAAGGTCGCGCGCATGTGTCTGTATCCGAATCCATAACCCTTGGCTGAGCTGGTGGTACTTGCATGTTCGAGCAAGGGCGGGTCATCCAAATCAATATCCCCAATATCTTCTCGAGGATCGGCTGTGCTCCAGTCCGGCTGTCGCTGCATCGGCGTCGGACTAGGAGCGGGTGTAGGTGGGCTTGCAGGCGCAGATGGTAATGTGTTGCCCGGGATGACGCTTGGGTTGGCTGGGATCGGTATAGGCATGGAAGGGCCGCTTCCATCCGAGTTTATGGGCCGTGATCGTGAATGCGCGGCGGACGCCTTTCCATGTCGCGAAGTGTAGAATCGGCTGGCAGATTGTGAAGCCATGCGGGAAAGAGTAGGCGACTCGTCGTCAGTTGCAGTAGCATAGTCCATGCCACCCGAAGGCCTGCGCTGGGACCAGCTATCGTCGTCCATGTTGGAGGGTTCGGTGATTGAGATTTAATCGCGCGGATATGCAGGTATGTGAGCGATTTTCACCCGTACGGAAGGATGTTCTCGTGCGGGTCGTGGATGTGTGGAAGACGACGCTCCTCTCGAGTCGCAGGGCGAGTAATCGATCACGTCACGTCGAATCGCTCGCAGGGCTAGATCTGGGTCATGCTGACCGATATCCCCTATCCCTTGTGTACCCGGTGGTCGTTGGCGGCCGCGTCGGGCTGAGTGGAGGCGGTCAGGTGGGATGTGAGCAGCGAAGGCGCAGGGGAGTTGGTGAGTGTGTTGGAGTTGGCGCAGACAGGTCTCTCGACAGCAAGATGTCAGGGTCGGGCGGTGGTGAATGATCGTCTTCTGGCGGCGGCGGTGGCAGCGGTCTAGCTGGTGGGTAGTGTCGGGCCCTAGCGCTGGTAGCAGGCGGTAGACGGTGGGCGGTAGGCGGGTGATGGGTGAGTGGTGAGTGGTAGAACGGCTCTCTTTGGGCACGGGTCGGTGTGGGAGCCAGGCGAAAGAAGCTAACTCAGCAGAAGCCGACGACGATTGCGATTGCGATTGCGATTGATTGCGTGGGAGCGGTAGAGCGGGTCCCTTGGTCTGCTGCTGCGCGGTGCCTTGTCACGTTGGCTTGTCCCTTGGTTCTTCGCCAGGCCAAGCCTTATATACTGCCCATGACGCCGGCGGCACTGCTTAGATCGAATGGATCAATGATACCACGGAGAAATATGCATATGCATATTCATATTCATATATATCGTGGTGTATATTACGTATGTCTGCACACACTTACACACACCACCACCGCCCTTGTGACTGCCAATTCCAAGCTGCTGGAATCTCACGAGCAGTGGCGTGCAGCACAGCGGGCGTTGATCAAAGAAGAAGACACGCCTGAAAGCAAAGAAATCCATTCCATTCGTCCACCCGAACATGTCCTGCCTCCGCTTGCAGCCCCAAGGGCTTGATGGCTTGATGTCTTGATACTCCGCCAGCATAACGCCACGCCACCCACTATACCCTGCAGCCTACTCTTTTCTTTGCAGACTTGGGCATCCCACTCTTGACCCGCTCACCTCATACTCAATTTGTAAACATGCATGAACGCTGAAAGGCACTCCATCACGCCACTGCCATCGAATCGGCATGACAAAATTATGTATCACAGTTGTCAGCCTCAAATCGATGGCTCCAATGCTACCACCCACATTCGAAGCACATGATGTTATGTGCTTTTCGACAGGGACTGGACCGGTCTTTCGATAGACTTGTCACACTGCTTGAACAAAGCGACGCCACCACCGTCGTGGATCTGTTCGTGACACCTTGCCATCCCATTCTCTGATAGTCTGGGGTGACAAAAAATGCAAGCTGGGTTGTCACATTTTCCCTGGCGTACGACTTCATGTCGCGGTCCAGGCTCGGCAATGCATTGGAGCATGGAGCAACCATTTACGCTTCATGTTAAGGTATTTTGACGACGCCTATACACTTTGAATGCTTATCACTTCTCATCAGCACTCTCTTGGGCAATTTCCTCATTCTCCCTCTTCCTCCGCACCAACCACCACGTCACAGCAATCATCCCCACAGCACCAACCAACAACCCAATACTCGTCGCATAACTAACCCTATACTCCGGCCCAAACCTCGACTGATACACCTGCGGGCCCACAATACCCATCAGCTGCGCGCTCGCATTCGTGATCCCAATCGCAAGACCTGCGGTTGTAGTGCCATGCGCAGCGCGGATTCTCTCGGGCCATAGAACTGGGTAGACGCAGGTGGAGCAAGCGACGGCGACGCTGATGATCAAGTACTTTGCGACCGGGGAGTGGATGACGAGGAGAAGGACGTAGCAGAGGAGGGCGACGGATTCGACTGTAGGGAGGATGTCAGTGAGTTGGATGGACACGTTCCGTCATTTGACTTCACTTACTCGCGATAGCGGCGGCCCACGGAGAGACGAGTTTGCGGTGAATAAGCCATCCGATGAGCACGAGGCATGTGCAGCCGAAAGCGTACGTTGGCTGTGCAAACAATCTCGTCAGCAAGCACGCCTCAACGAGACAACAAGAAATAAGTGTCAAAGGAACTCACCATCGTCATAAGCTGCGCAACAGCAGTCCCAGTCATCCCCAGCTCATAAATCACCGTCGGAAGCACCGTACTGACTCCCCAACCACCAATCGCATGACAGATCCACAACAACGTAAACGTCCCAAACGTTGGATCCCTAACCAACATCCTCGCCTGCGCCCAATCCCACGTCTTCGCCCTCGACGTTGGTTGCGTCGCCGGCAAATTCGCTATAATCGCCCGTTTCTCATCCTCGGTGAAGAACTTGGATGAATCGGGGTAGTTCGGCAGGAAGAAGTACGTGTACACTCCGCAGAAAATCGCCGGGATGCCTTCGAGGACGAACATCCACCGCCAGCCCGCGAGCCCTGCCGCACCGTCCATGAAGCTGATTGCATACGCAAGCAGGCCGCTGATCGTGCCGCTGAACATCCCGCAGGCGTAGAAGAACGCAATCCGCAGCGCCATCTGGTCGCTAGGGTACCAGAAACTCAAATGATACAACACCCCGGGATAGAAGCCCGCCTCAGCAGCACCAAGCAGAAACCGGCATGCCAGCAATCCAGCGTAACTCTGCGCAGCGCCCTGGCACATGCTGATGATGCCCCAGGTTATCATGATCCGTGCCATCCATTTGCTGGGCGAGAAGCGCTTGAGCAGCAGCGTGGCGGGGGGCTCGAGGAACATGTAGGGGTAGTAGAAGATGCTGATGACCATTGCCCACTGCTCGCTGCTCAGGTCGCCCAGCTGCGCTTTGATGCCGTGGCCCGTTTCGAGGTTCATGATGGCGGAGTTGGTGACGTTTTGCACGTGGATGCGCATGATGAGGTAGACGAAGGAGTACCAGAGGAGGAGTCTGGTGTCGGCTTTGCGGTAGGCTTGTTTTGAGATTAGGGATTGTGAGGTGCTGATTGATGATGGGGCTGGGGAGAGGGTTGTGGTGGCTTCTTTGGGGGCATCGTTGCTGGTTGAGGGTCGGTGAGGAGGGTCGACGCTCATGGTGGAAGATCAGAAAGAGAGACTGCTGAGTGATGAGGGATGGTTGGTGGCAGCATCGTAGGGAATCTCGAAGGAGACATTGTTTTTCGTCTCGTACAAACAGTCGGAGGCCTGCAGTTCGCCATTGAATCGATAAATCCTCGGCACTCTAAGCACAGCACCAATGGCCTCAATACGACAGCGTTATCGGCGTGGTATTCAACGATAGCTCTTGCGTGATCAACGATAGTCCTATAAGCAAAGCACAGCAGTATCCACTGTCAAGCATCACGTTCATGCACAAGCAGACTTGAAGTTTAGCCGTGTGCGCAGCAACACCAGTCGCGTGGGCGGCTGATAACCCACTTCGACCTGATACCATGCCGATTATCCGCTATGGTACCATACCAGATGTGTATCGCGATATTGTTAAGGATTCGAAAAGTCCGCTGTCGTTGGAGGTTAGGCACAGCTTTCCAAGCATTGCGTGCTCGAATGCCTCCCCGCGACCCCACTGTACATCGCGTTGCGTTAGATGACCAGGGTCAGTACGTACCTTCGAAGAGAGCATTGCGATATTTCTACGGAAATAAGCTCGAGAAGTGAGGCGGGTGTAAATACTTGAAACGGAGTCGTTTCCTAGTGAGAGCTGTTAATGGTTGACTTCCTTTTGGGTCTGACTTGAACTCTTTTTGTCTCTTTTCAATTTTGGGCTGCTTGATCTACAATCTTTCAGGCAACATTAGTAGCTATACCCAACATGGCCACCGAAGTACAGACTGCCCCGAGCCAGGTCTCTCATAAGCTCCCGGTGTACCACCAACCAGAGGAGTCGAAGACAGAACGTTAGTATACGATCCCATCATGAAACAACACGCCAACTGACATCCTTCAAAGTGGACTGGGCCGACCTCGTCACCTTAGATCTCTCACAATCCGACGTCCCAGGAGGCAAAGAGAAGCTCGCCAAACAGCTCGACCATGCCGTCCACCAAGTCGGCTTCTTGTATCGCTCCCAAACCTACCACCTCATCGACACCACTGACCAAATCTCCCAGCTACATCACCAATTTCGGCCTCTCCCAAGACCGAATCGACCGCCAATTCGCCATCGGCAAAAACCTCTTCGCCCTCCCCACCGAAGAAAAACTGCAATACCGCGCCGACCTCGAGCAAGGCAACTACTCCGGCTACCGGCCCCTAGGCTCCATCGAAGTCTTCCCGGGCCTCCGCGACAACGTCGAGATGTACAACGTGTTCAAATTCACCCCCGAGCTCACACGCAATCATCCGCCCGTCATCGAGCACCACCGTGAGGAAATCGAGTCCTTCCAGCGCCACATCGCGCAAGACACCGTGCGGAAACTGCTCACGCTCATCGCGCTCGTGCTGGAATTGCCCGAAGATGCACTGACGAACGGGCACAAATACGACGATGTGTCAGACTGCCATCTCCGCTACATGATCTACCACGCGCGCTCGGCGGAAGAAAACGCCAAATTCCAAAACGTGTACTCGAAAGGCCACACGGACTTCGGATCGCTGACGCTGCTTTTCAGACAACCGATCGCGGCGCTGCAGATTCTGGCGCCGGACGGAAGTTGGAAGTGGGTGAAGCCGTACCCCGGCAGTATCACGGTGAATATCGCGGACGTGCTACAGTTTTGGACGAATGGGTACTTGAAGTCGAGCGTGCATCGCGTGGTGGCGCCGCCGGCGGATCAGGCGCATCTGGATCGATTGGGGTTGCTGTATTTCTTGAGGCCGGCGCATGATCTTGATTTGAAGGTTGTTGATAGTCCTTTGCTTAAGAGGTTGGGGTTGAAGGGAGAGGACGATGGGTCGAAAGAGGGGGTTAAGGCGGGTGATTGGGTTAAGGCGAGAGTGAAGGGCAATTTGGACCCGGCGGAGAAGCAGGGAGCGAGGAAGGAAGAAGATGTATTGCCCGGTGTCAAAGTCGTGAGGTATTACGATTGATAGATTAGTCATGGGGTATCTCATGAAAACGTATTCGCATTTTCGTTACCATGTCTCCTGTTTGTACCTCCCAGCCTTTTCCATACCATCGAGATGGGCTTCCGCTTCTTCTCTGGTCATGCTTGCGCTCTGTTCTACGAGAACGTCCAGGAAGGCTTCGCGAACGCCTTTGGGCATGTTACCCGAAGAGCCGCAAACATATATTCTGCCATTGAGGTCGTGAACAGCTCGGTAAATGGCCCTCGCGTGCTGACGAATTTGGTCTTGGACGTACGAACTGGGCTCGTTTTTGTCTCGTGAGAACGCTGTGCAAACTTGCAGTCCTTCAGTTCGCGATAACTGCTCCCACTCGTCCTTGAAGAAGTAATCTGTGTTCTTGCCTCGGCAGCCGAAGAGGAGAATGTCGTTCTCGAGATGCTTGCCAGTAGTGCTGTCTTTCAGCTTCTTTCCCCAAGCGTGGCGTTGTTGTGCCATTGCACGCATTGGTGCTACGCCGGTACCGGGTCCGACCATAACCACAGGAGCTTCGAGCTCGCTCGGTTGCGCGTCGAGGTAGCCTTGTTGCATACCAACATTAATTTTCTGGCCAGGCTGCAAGGTGACGATGTACCGTGTACAGACGCCATACCGCCTTCGCCACTTGATGATAGGACTGGGGGGGTCTGCTATGGCCACAAGCAACTGAACCCTGGTACGATCTTCTGTGTCTTGCTTTGTATCGCCACCACTTGCGATGCTGAACTGACGGCCGCGCATGAGCGGCAATGCCGACAACGCGTACTGCCAGGGTATCTGAATAGTGGTGAAGTCCATCATGACCTCCAATATGGTCCGCTTGGGCCGGGTCGTGTAGTCCCAGAGCTCGTCGATCAATTCGGGATTTGCAAGCTCAAGTAAGCGCTCCTTCTGGTATTCTTCGTCCTCGGTACTGGTGCCAGCGAAATAAGAGAGATTCGCGAAGAACGAGCGGCGAGGAATTGACATGATATCGATCACATTCTCCAGGAGCCATCGAAGGGTAAGATTGATCGATCTTAGATCCAAATGTCTCAATGGCGATGGGGTAGTAGCCTGACCAGATGTATTTGCTCGGCTCGTTATGACCTCAATCGGCCTGTCTGCAACGTCTTCCCAATGCATGAGTTTGATGAACTCGTCAACGTCGGCGGGGAAATTCTTTGGGTAAACTACTGCCACAGCGCCTGGACCGTACTCGTAGTTGCGATTGAGTCGGAAATCCAGCAAGCGCACGTCTTGGAAGTGGTCGGCTGATGTGACCCTATCGTTGGCGACGAGATCAGCGCTGTATGAGTCTCTGATGGGTATGGGTACAGTAGATGGTACAGCCTCATCGTTGTCTGTCTTCGCTGGCGGCGACGAGAATGAGCCGTCTACGCCATTAGCGCTGTTCTCATGCGTCAAATGGGTTGCCTCAACATTGTCGTTAGACGAAGCCTCCACGGTCTGTTCAACACTTCCGCCAGTGAGTGAGAGCTTCCACCTTGGCTCGAGAAACTCGTCATCTCCCAGCGCGGCAACACCTTCAGGTAGAGGAAACGCTTCAAGCATATCCTGCTTAAGCTGAACGATCCACTCGCGAAGCCCAGCGCTGTGACCTTCAGGATGCTGCTCATTACCTTCCCCAGGTTCGCAGAAGGCCACTGCATTGAGCTGTTTCAACCTAGCACAAAGCATACGTTTTGCAACATTGTACCGTGGGTACGAGCTGTCGCCCAGTCCAAAGGACGTGTAGCGTAGTCGTCTCAGCGCAGTAGTGGGTATATTTCCACTGAGCAGTAAATTCCAGAACGAGCGTGCGTTCTGGGGCATCTCGCCTTGTCCAGCGGTGGACAGGGCGAAAACGACGAACGTATACTTCAATAGATCGCGCAATTCGACTGAGTCGAGGTCCAGAACAGTTGTATCGAACCGCAGGCGCTCAGCCAAACGGCCAACTTCTTCGGCTACATCTTGTGCATTGCCAGTCTCTGATCCATAGAGGATCAGAGCCGTGCGTCTCTGCGTCCTCGGTTGATGCCTGACGACGCTGTCAGCGAGATGTGTCATTGATTGACACGCTCGGTAGCCCGTCAGTGTCGGTGTGTCTATGACTCTTTAGACAAAAAATCGAGTCACCGCTCTGGCACTCGTTTGACGTTCACACGTATCTGTAGTCGTCAAATGCCAACACATGATATGTGGATGCCAGCACATGCGTAGTGAGTGGCAATTGCAGTGAGGAAACCGGATGACTCTTGCCTACCTCTTAGCGGCGCTTCCGTTCACATGAGGCGAACCTGGCGCTGCGGTGCTCATCGCAATGTTGTTTGCTCCGAGCGTGCGTGTCATATGCTCGAACGGTACGATTGCTCGGGCGACGAGTGGCGGATGTGAAACAGCACGTGAGGTCGAGATTTCGTTTGCGTCGTTCGCATGGTCGCGTGCGCAAGGCTCATTGATTGGTTCAAACTCAACTGCAAGCCAGCCCGCGCCTGCCGTCATTAGTTACGGCAACGTACCTGCCTCAGTGGCCCGTGCGCTTGTTCACGCCTGGCCCAAATTTGAAGTCATCCATCTCCTTTCCTTCCGCCTCTCGTCATCAACAACTGTCAACTCCGATCACCAACCACCTTTACCAACACACTCAACAGGATCTTGGGCACGTAGCTACCCAACCAACTCTCGCCAATTCCGTTTCCACCAACAGGGCGGCCTCGACAAGCAAATATCCCGAAGCACCTCACAGGCAGACCAACCGGCCTTCCACCAGGACATCAACTCCACAGACCTATCATCAACATGTCCGTCGAAGCTGCCACCGCCCAGATGGCAAACACTACTCTCAACGAGCCTACTTCCACCGCCGAGGGCGCCTCCGTCGGCGCCGGCGGTGACAAGCCGATCAACGCGTCTCAGAACGAGGCCGTTATCGCCAGCGCCGCTGAGGGTAGGAGACTGTACATTGGAAACCTCGCCTACGCGACCACCGAGGGAGAGTTGAAGGACTTCTTCAAGGACTACCTTGTGTAGGTTCAAGAATCTCGAATTCATGATGTCACATGCACACACAGCTAACGCATGCTCCACAGTGAGACCACCTCTATCCCCACCAACCCGCGCACCACTCGCCCGGTCGGCTACGCCTTCGTTGACGTCTCCACCTCCTCTGAGGCCGACCGCGCTATCCAGGAGCTGAACGGCCAGTCTATCCTTGACCGCAAGGTTTCCGTCCAGCTCGCCCGCAAGCCCGAGCCCGCTCCCGAGCCCACCGCTGAGGGTGGTGAGGGTGCTCCCCGTCGCCGCCAGTCTACCCGCGGTCGCGGGCGTGGCCGTGGTGGCCGTGCTGCTCGCAGCGGTCGCGGCAAGAAGGGTCAGGCTGCTGAGGGTGCCGTCAACGGCGAGGCTGACGCTGCCGCCGACGGCGCTGCTCCCACCAACGTTCCTGGCCAGGTTCTTCCTCTCACTGAGACCACTAACGAGGCTGTTACCGCCGCCCCCGGCGAGGAGGGTCTCAATGTCGACCAGGCTGGCAAGACCAACGCCAACCGCCCCCGCAAGCAGCGTGGTCCCCCTGAGGACGGCGTTCCCAGCAAGACCAAGATCATGGTTGCCAACCTTCCTTACGACCTTCGCGAGGAGAAGGTAAGCACTCTACCACCCGGATGTACCATCTAGACTTTTGCTAATTTCCTTTCGCAGCTTCTCGAGATCTTCGCTGAGTACCAGCCTACCTCTGCCAAGATCGCTCTTCGTCCTATTCCCAAGTTCATGATCCGCAAGCTCCAGGCTCGCAACGAGCCCCGCAAGGGCCGTGGCTTCGGTTTTGTTACTCTTCCCACTGAGGAGGTGCAGCAGAAGGCCTGTGCCGATATGAACGGCAAGGAGATCGAGGGCCGCGAGATCGCCGTCAAGGTTGCCATTGACAGCCCCGGCAAGGAGGACGAGGACCCCAGCGCTCCCATCGAGGGTGCCGCCGAGACTGACGCCCAGCCCAGCACTGCTGAGGGCTCCGGCAGCCTCGAGACCCCGACCGCCACCGCTTAAGCGATAGGTCCACTCATGCAACCGACAACGACCACCGATTGGAACTTTTTCTAG
>Ga0265797_10000561_pt1 | contig 67479 bp, 57 predicted proteins | sample P2T30metagenome_FD_192433 | JGI IMG/M metagenome (GOLD analysis project Ga0265797, IMG submission 192433) | Plant litter microbial communities from East Loma Ridge, Irvine, California - P2 T30 | ecosystem: Environmental > Terrestrial > Plant litter > Unclassified | place: USA: California...
GGATCTGGGTGCGGCGCTCAGCGCACTGCCGGTGTAACACCCTGAGTTCCTCGCTATTCATCCGGCCCTTAAAATTCCTGCCATACCTGTGTATCGTATCGGCCCCTTCGCGGCTGGTCCGCGTTCGCTTATGCCGAGGTTCCCGAGCCATGTCCTTCACCCGTCGCCAATTCCTCGCGGGCCTGTCCGGCCTTGCTGTCGTGGGGCTGGGCGTGGGTGGGGCCGCGCGATATTGGCTTGGCCGCAATGAAGCACCGGGTGGGCACGATTACGAGCTGATCGCGGCGCCTCTCGATGTGGAACTGGTGCCAGGGCATCAAACCTCTGCCTGGGCCTACGGAGGCTCCGCGCCGGGCCTGGAATTGCGGGCTCGTCAGGGCGACTGGCTGCGGGTGCGTTTCGTCAACCACCTTGCGGTGCCCACCACCGTTCACTGGCATGGCATTCGGCTGCCCGTGGAAATGGACGGTGTGCCCTATGTTTCCCAGTTGCCGGTGCTGCCGGGTGAATTCTTCGATTACCGCTTCCGCGTGCCGGATGCGGGCAGTTACTGGTATCACCCCCACGTTGCCAGCAGCGAGCAGCTGGGCCGTGGGCTGGTTGGGCCGCTGATCGTCGAAGAGCGAGAGCCCACCGGGTTCGTGCATGAGCGCACCCTGAGCCTGAAAAACTGGCACGTGGACGAAGACGGCGGCTTTCTGCCCTTCAGCATCGCGCGGGAGGCTGCCCGTAACGGTACGCTGGGCCGGTTATCCACGATCAATGGCGCGCCCAACCCCACGCTGGACCTCCCGGCCGGGCAAATCGTACGCGTGCGCTTGCTGAACCTGGACAACACGGCCACCTACCGGCTTAACCTGAAAGGGCAAGGCGAAGCCCGCATTTACGCGTTGGACGGCAACCCCGTCAGCCCACGGCCGATGGGGCCCGATTATTGGCTGGGGCCTGGTATGCGAATCTGCCTGGCGCTGCGTATGCCCCCGGCCGGGGAAGAAATCGCCTTGCGCGATGGCCCGGTGCGGCTGGGCACCTTGCGCGCCGTGCCGGGCGAGGGCAGCGCGACTGAATGGCCGGCGCCGTTGCCGCCCAACCCTATCGCCGAGCCCGACCTGGCCAATGCCGAGAAGCTTAACTTCAATTTCGAATGGGTAGGCACTACTGCCCCCGAAGGCGTGGATGCGCCGCCCAGCCTGTGGCAGATCAATGGAGTGGCCTGGGATATCAACGATAAAACCTGCGCCGATCGGCCCATCGCCCGCCTGCAGCGGGGCAAGAGCTATATTTTCGAACTCAAGAACATGACCCAGTACCAGCATCCGGTCCACTTGCACGGGATGAGTTTTAAAGTGATCGCCTCCAATCGGCGCAAGATCATTCCGTATTTCACCGATACCTTCCTGCTGGGGCGCAACGAACGGGCGCAGGTGGCATTGGTCGCCGATAACCCGGGCACCTGGATGTTCCACTGTCATGTAATCGACCACATGGAAACCGGCCTGATGGCAGCGATAGAGGTGGCGTGATGCGGCAGCCATTGATCATTGATCGCAGCCGCGACCGGGATTTCATGCAAATGGCCCTGGCGCTCGCCGAGCAGGGCGCGGCGCTGGGCGAGGTACCAGTGGGCGCAGTGGTCGTTCAGGGGGGCAACGTGATCGGGCGCGGTTTCAATTGCCCGATCAGTAGCAGCGACCCCAGCGCCCATGCCGAAATGGTAGCGATCCGCGATGCTTCAAAGACGGTGAGTAACTACCGGCTACCGGGCGCAACGCTCTATGTAACCCTGGAGCCCTGCAGCATGTGCGCGGGCCTCATCGTGCATTCCCGGGTGGCGAGGGTGGTGTTCGGCGCGCTGGAGCCCAAGGCGGGGATAGCCCAGAGCCAAGGGCAGTTCTTTGCTCAGCCTTTTCTCAATCACCGGGTATTGCTCGAAGGCGGCGTGATGGCCGAGGAGTGTGGCGCAGTGCTGAGCGCGTTTTTCAAGCAGCGGCGTAGTGCCAGGCAAACACCGCTGTAGAAAGCGGGCGGAAGCTCGGGAATAGTTTTTTTGTACCATTCGCGAGCTTTGCCCGCTTCCCACGGAATTATTGTGGGAGCAAGCGAAGCGAAGGCGGAGCTTGCGAATAAGGGCTTAAGAAAACCGCTCAAGACAGTTGCTTCCCACAAGGCAGGCATTCGCGAAATCTGCTACAGCGGCGGAGTGACCTGCTGCCCCTGCCCCTGCGCCGGGCGGGCCTTGTCCACGCCCGGCACGTGCAGGTTGTTATCCGCCACCTGCCCACCTTCGGTCTGGGGCTGGGTCACCCAGGTCAGGATGTCGTAATAACGGCGAATGTTCGCAACGAAATGCACGGGCTCGCCCCCGCGGGCATAACCGTAACGGGTTTTGCTGTACCACTTTTTCTGCGACAGCCGCGGCAGCATCTTCTTCACATCCAGCCACTTGTTCGGGTCCAGGCCCTCATCCACCGCCAGTTTGCGGGCGTCGTCCAGGTGCGCGGTGCCGATGTTGTAGGCCGCGAGGGCAAACCAGGTGCGGTCGGGTTCCTTGATGCTGTCGTCGAGCTGATCCTTGATCAGCGCGAAATATTTCGCGCCGCCATAGATGCTCTGGCGCGCGTCCAGCCGGTTGGATACGCCCATGGCCTGAGCGGTGCTCTGGGTCAGCATCATCAAGCCGCGCACGCCTGTCTTGGACGTTACGGCCGATTGCCACATCGACTCCTGATAACCGATAGCCGCCATCAACCGCCAGTCAACACGTTCCTGCTTGGCCGCCGCCTGGAAGTGCTTCTCGAACTTGGGCAGCCGTTCCTGCAGGTGCTGGGCGAAGGTATAAGCGCCTACGTAGCCGAGCACATCCACGTGGCCGTAATAACGGTCTTTGAGCCGCTGCAGAGTGCCATTGCGCCGCACCTTGTCGATGAACAGGTCGATTTCGTGCAGCAGGCTGTTATCGGTGCCCGGGGCGACCGCCCAGCGCTGGTCGCGAGCGTCGCCCAGGTCGAAGGCCACGCGCACATTGGGGAAGTACACCTGGTTCATGGCCACTTCGTTCGAGTCCACCAACGTGTAGTCAATCTGGCCTTCGTCCACCATGCGCAGCAGGTCGACCACTTCAACCGCGTCCGACTCCTCGTATTCGATGCCGGGGTTCTGCCGCTTGAGCTCGGCCAGTTGCTCGGCGTGGGTGCTACCTTTGAGCACGGTGATCTTCTTGCCGACCAGATCCTTGGCCTCGGTGGGGCGGGGCTGCCCGTTGCGGTAGATGATCTGAGGCGTGACTTCCAGGTACGGATGCGAGAAGCGCGCCGTTTGCTGGCGAGCCGAGCTGCTCACCAGGCCTGCCGCGGCCAGAACCGGGCCGTTGGGCTGGCCCAGGCGAGTGAACAGGTCGTCGAGGTTGTCGGCGGTCTGGATCTCCAGTTTCACGCCAAGGTCGTCGGCGAAGCGCTTGACCAACTCGTATTCGAAACCGGTATCGCCGTTGCGATCCTGGAAATAGGTGGCGGGGCTGTTGCGGGTGATGACGCGCAGCACGCCATCCTCCTTGACTCGCTCCAGTGTGCTGGGTTTTTCCACACACCCGCTGAGCATCAAGAGGAAACCGGTTGCAAGGAACCACAGCGCATGGCGCAGGTGGGGAACAATCGAGGCGAACATGGGTGCAGTATACGCAAAGCGCCTCCAGCACCATATCTCGACAGCGCAGCGGCGTTCTGCTAGGGCATGGAAACGCCATGACAGGGCAACCGTCTGCCCATGGGCGCGCCGATACGGGTGCCTGGCGCGACGGTTTAGGCTAGAATGCACGGCCCAATCTACACCCCTCTCGAGGCTGTCCCCACGATGTTGATCCTGCGCGGCGCTCCTGCCCTTTCTGCCTTCCGCCACGGTAAATTACTGGAGCAAGTGAGTCAGAAGGTCCCCGCTGTCACCGGCCTGTACGCTGAGTTCGCCCATTTCGCCGACCTCAAGGCCGACCTCGACAACGAACAGCTGCAAGTGCTGGATCGCTTGCTCAAGTACGGGCCAAGCGTTCCGGTGCAGGAGCCGGTGGGGCGCCTGTTCCTGGTGGTGCCACGTTTCGGCACGATTTCGCCATGGGCCAGCAAGGCCACCGACATCGCCCATAACTGTGGCCTGGCCAATGTGGACCGGCTGGAGCGCGGGGTTGCCTACTACGTGCAGGGCGAGCTGACCGAGGCCCAGGTGGCCGAGGTCGCCGCCGTATTGCACGATCGCATGACCCAGCGCGTGCTGGATCGCCTCGAGGACGCCAGCGCGCTGTTCAGCCACGCGCAGCCACGGCCGATGACCTCGGTGGACGTGCTGGGCGGTGGCCGCGCCGCCCTCGAGGCCGCCAATGTCAGCCTGGGCCTTGCCCTGGCCGAGGACGAAATCGATTACCTGGTCACCAGCTTCCAGGGCCTGGCGCGCAACCCCAACGACATCGAACTGATGATGTTCGCTCAGGCGAACTCCGAGCACTGCCGCCACAAGATCTTCAACGCCAGTTGGGACATCGACGGCCAGGCGCAGGAAAAAAGCCTGTTCGGCATGATCAAGAACACCTACCAGATGCATGGCGAAGGCGTGTTGTCCGCGTACAAGGACAACGCCGCGGTCATCGTGGGCAACGAGGCCGGCCGTTTCTTCCCGAACCCGGAAACCGGCGAGTACGCCGCGGTGCGCGAGCCCGTGCACATCCTGATGAAGGTCGAAACCCACAACCACCCGACCGCTATCGCGCCGTTCCCGGGCGCATCCACCGGCTCGGGCGGGGAAATCCGTGACGAGGGCGCAACCGGCCGTGGCTCCAAGCCCAAGGCTGGCCTGAACGGCTTTACCGTTTCCAACCTCAATATCCCCGGTTTCGAGCAGCCTTGGGAGAAGCCCTATGGCAAGCCCGAGCGCATCGTTACCCCGCTGGACATCATGATCGAAGGCCCGCTGGGCGGGGCCGCGTTCAACAACGAATTCGGCCGCCCGGCGCTCACCGGTTATTTCCGTACCTTCGAACAGGCGGTCAACAGCCCCCGTGGCGAGGAAGTGCGCGGGTACCACAAGCCCATCATGCTGGCCGGCGGCCTGGGTAACATCCGCGCCGAGCACGTGCAGAAGGGGGAGATCCCGGTCGGCGCCAAGCTGATCGTACTGGGTGGCCCGGCCATGCTCATCGGGCTGGGCGGTGGCGCGGCCTCGTCGATGGCCACTGGCGCCAGCTCCGCAGACCTGGATTTCGCGTCCGTGCAGCGGGAAAACCCCGAAATGGAGCGTCGCTGCCAGGAGGTCATCGACCGCTGCTGGCAGCTGGGCGACGCCAACCCGATCTGCTTCATCCATGACGTGGGCGCGGGTGGCCTTTCCAACGCCTTCCCGGAACTGGTGAACGACGGTGGCCGAGGCGGGCGCTTCGAGCTGCGCAACGTGCCCAACGACGAGCCGGGCATGGCCCCGCACGAGATCTGGAGCAACGAATCCCAGGAGCGCTACGTGATGGCCGTGGCCGCGGAAGACTTCCCGCGCTTCCAGGCTATCTGCGAGCGCGAGCGCTGCCCGTTCGCGGTGGTCGGCGAAGCCACCGCCGAGCCGCACCTCACCGTCACCGACAGCCACTTCGGCAACAGCCCGGTGGACATGCCGCTGGAAGTGCTGCTGGGCAAGCCGCCGCGCATGCACCGCGCCGTGGCCCGCGAAGCCGAACAGGGCGATGACTTCGACCCGGCCGTGCTGGACCTTTGCGATTCGATCACCCGCGTGCTTCGCCATCCGGCCGTGGCCAGCAAAAGCTTCCTGATCACCATTGGCGACCGCACCATTACCGGCCTCGTGGCTCGCGACCAGATGGTCGGCCCGTGGCAGGTACCGGTGGCCGATTGCGCGGTCACCGCGACCAGCTTCGATGTACACACCGGTGAAGCGATGGCGCTGGGCGAGCGCACGCCGCTGGCGCTGCTGGATGCCCCGGCGTCCGGCCGCATGGCCATTGGCGAAACCCTCACCAACCTGGCGGCGTCGGCAATCGGCAAGTTGTCGGATGTGAAACTGTCCGCCAACTGGATGGCCGCCGCGGGCCACCCGGGTGAAGATGCCCGCCTGTACGATACCGTCAAAGCCGTGGGCATGGAGCTGTGCCCGGCGCTGGGCATTACCATCCCAGTGGGCAAGGACTCGATGTCCATGCAAACCCGCTGGCAGGAAGAGGGCGCCGACAAGTCCGTGACCTCGCCAATGTCGCTGATCGTCAGCGGCTTCGCGCCAGTGACCGACATTCGCAAAACCCTTACCCCGCAGCTTCGCCTGGACAAGGGCGAGACGGACCTGATCCTGATCGACCTGGGCCGTGGCAAGAACCGTATGGGGGCTTCGATCCTGGCGCAGGTGCACAGCCAGCTGGGCCGCGCCGCGCCGGATGTGGACGACGCCGAGGACCTGAAGGCGTTCTTCGCGGTCATTCAAGGCTTGAACGCCGATGGCCACCTGCTGGCCTACCACGACCGCTCCGACGGTGGCCTGTTGGTGACCGCGCTGGAAATGGCCTTTGCTGGCCATTGCGGCCTGGACCTGCGCCTGGACACCCTGGCGCACGGCCGCGAGGAAGCCGCCGCGGTACTGTTCAACGAAGAGCTTGGCGCGGTGATCCAGGTGCGTCACGACGCTACCCCTGAAATTCTTGCCCAGTTCAGCGCCGCGGGCCTGGAAGACTGCGTAGTCGTCATCGGCAAGCCGGTGAACAACGGCCACGTGGTAATCCGCCTGGGCGACGAAACCCTGTTCGAAGGCGAGCGCCGGCTGCTGCAACGTCAGTGGGCCGAAACCAGCTACCGCATTCAGCGGATGCGGGACAACGCCACCTGCGCGGATCAGGAATTCGACACGCTGTTGGAAGAAGACAACCCGGGCCTGCACGCCAAGCTGTCGTTCGATGTGAATGAAAACGTCAGCGCGTCCTACATCAAGACCGGTGTTCGGCCGAAAGTGGCGGTGCTGCGTGAGCAGGGTGTGAACGGCCAGGTAGAAATGGCCGCCGCGTTCGACCGCGCCGGTTTCAGCGCGATGGACGTGCACATGAGCGATATCCTCGCCGGCCGTGTAGACCTCAATGACTTCAAGGGCATGGTCGCCTGTGGCGGCTTCTCCTACGGTGACGTGCTGGGCGCCGGCGAAGGCTGGGCCAAGTCGGCCTTGTTCAACAGCCGCGCGCGGGATGCCTTCCAGGCCTTCTTCGAGCGCAATGACAGCTTCGCCCTGGGCGTGTGCAACGGTTGCCAGATGATGTCCAACCTCCACGAGTTGATCCCCGGCAGCGAAAGCTGGCCGCACTTCGTGCGCAACCGCTCCGAGCAGTTCGAGGCGCGCGTGGCGATGGTGCAGGTGCAGGAGTCCAATTCGATCTTCCTGCAGGGCATGGCGGGTTCGCGCATGCCGATTGCCATCGCTCACGGTGAAGGGCACGCGGAGTTCGCCAGCGAGGAGGCGCTGATCGAGGCCGACGTGTCCGGCTGCGTCGCGCTGCGATTCGTGGACAACCACGGCAAGGTCACCGAAACCTACCCGGCCAACCCCAACGGTTCGCCACGCGGGATCACCGGCCTTACCAGCCGCGACGGCCGCGTGACCATCATGATGCCGCACCCGGAGCGTGTGTTCCGTGCCGTGCAGAACTCCTGGTACAGCGATGAGTGGAGCGAGGACGGCGGCTGGATGCGCATGTTCCGCAACGCGCGGGTGTGGGTGAACTAAGCCACTGGAGGCACGATGTACAAGCTTTGCTTCTTCGTGCCGCCTAGCCATGTGGATGAGGTAAAGGCCGCCGTATTCGCCGCGGGTGGTGGGCGAATCGGCGGTTATGACCAATGCTGCTGGCAGGTATTGGGGCAGGGCCAGTTTCGGCCACTGGACGGCAGCCAGCCGTTCATTGGCACTACCGGCACTGTTGAAACCGTGACCGAATGGCGGGTGGAACTGGTAGTGGCGGATGAGCTGATCGCGGCGGTAATCGCCGCGCTCAAACTCAGCCACCCCTATGAAACGCCGGCGTATGAAACCTGGCGGCTTGAGTTGTTTTAAGCCTCGTTGCGCTTCGTTCGCGAGCTACGCCTTGCGGCTTCGCCCCGCTCTTTACTATCTACGTTCCTCCACCGCGGCCTTGAAGGTTTGAGACCGGTCATGGCCACCCGTGCGGATCACCCCAACATTCCCATGCTCATCAGCCTTGGCCTGCTCGCTGCGGCTTGCGGTGAGTTCGTTGATCACGCCGGTCAATAACTCTGCGGGGCCGTTGGAGGCGTTGATACTCACGTCGGCGCGGTAATCGCGACCGCTCAGGTCATTCAGGTGCACCTCGCTACCGCCCAGCTCGATTGTGCCCTGGCTGGAACGCAGCTTGGCCCCGCTCAGCCGGGTATCGCCAGCCACGTTCAGCTGTATGCCTTGCTGAGCGCTCAGCGAAGCCACGCGGGCTACGCTCTCGCGCTGCTCGTTCACCACATCCACCAACAGAGTGGGCGTGACACTGAGGTCGACCGCCTGCACCTGTTTGCCCGCCTTCTCGGTGGCTTTGCCCGCGAACGGGCCAGTGACGGCTTTCAGCCCGTTGAGCAGCCCTTGTGGATTGGTTTCCTTACCGATACGCCCATCCACTTTCACCTGCGTGGACGCCACACTGTCTTGGGCACTGCTGACCTGCAAGTCCCCGCCAATGGTTCCGCTCACGGTGTTCGCGGCGATTACCGCACCGTTGAGCTGAGTGTCCATGGCCGAATCCAAGGTAACGCCCTTGGTGCGTATGTCGGCGTTCTTGTAGGTCGTGCTGTTCAACGTGTCCACGTTCACCCGAGCGCGGGCATAAATCGCCGAGGCGTCGTCCTCTTTGTTGATGCCGCGGCTGCCGTTCACCCCTGCGCCTGCGGTGATCTGCAGGTTGTCCTTGCGCTCGGTGCTGCGCGCGGCCTCCATGAGTATTCCGCCGTTCGCGGCCTGCAAGTGCAGGCTATCGCCGGCGAGCTGGGTCCCTTCCAGCTGGACCGCAACCTCTTCATGAGCGCCGGCTTGCACGGTGAGGTTGGCAATGTTCAGCGAAGCACCGGTGCGCCGCTCCGCCTGCTCGTTCACCCGGGCGATGTCCAGGTGCCCGCCCAGCGAACCGCCTAGCCGCTGCGCGTCGGCGTCGGGGTTGCGGCTGAGCCCGGCTTGCAGCGCGCCACCCAGGGTTTGGCCCTGTGCTTGATGGGTGTCGACTTTCGCGCCCAGCACGGCGGTGCCGCCTGCCTTCACCTTGAAGTCTTGGGTAGGTGCATTGCCATAGCTGATGCCTACGCCGTCTAGGCGCGCGTTGCCGGCTACGTCGAGCAAACCTTTCGGCGTTTTGATACTACCCGCCACGCCTTGGGTATCCGTGGTGGCCAGGGTTTGATGGTTAAGCCCACCCATGAACAGGGCGTTCTTGCCGGTTGGTGCGGTTCCGCCTTTGAGCAGGCCGTAGCCGTCGGTATTTTGTTCTTCTTTATGCTGTCGGTTCTGCGCCTGGGCCAAGGTCAGGTCGCCACCGGCCTTGATGTCGAGCGGGCCTTCGCCTGTGTCCCATGCGGTGCCTTCGTAACGGCCGTCGGTACCCAGCTGCACCGGTACGCCGCCTCTGCCCGCGATGTGGACGGGCACCGCGGTGTCGTGTTCTTCGCGAACCTCCTTTCGGCTGCCTTTGCCATCCAGGCGGCCATTGATGTCGCTGCCCGTGGTGGTGTCCAGCCGCAGGCTGCCTTCGATGTCGGTGCGTACCAGGGTTTCCAACCGTTTCACGGTGGCCGCCGGAGCGTCATGGCTTCCCGCCTCAATCGCCACCTGGCGCTCGGTGGCGGTATAGCGGGTGCCCTCGTCATAAAGCGCGCCGGGCAGCTTTGTGCTGATCTCCTTTGCGGTCAGCGTCGCGACCGCGGGCGTTTCCGTGCGAACGCCCTGCTCGCGGTTGACGTAGCTCGCCATGCCGTCAATGCCAAGCGACGGCGGCACTAGCGCATCTTCCACGCCAGGCTGCTGAAAGCGAGTCTGTTCCTCACCCTTGATGGCTTTTTCCAAAGGCCTGGTAAGGTCCTTGTATTCCGCGCTTACAGACGTTTCACCGGTGTAAGTCTTGCGCTGTGTCTGCGTATCGGCGATCTCGCCCACCGCTGTGCGTCGCACGCTGTCGGCATTTTCGTGGATAGTGTTTTTAGCTTCCACCAGAGCGCCGGCGTACTCGATGCCTTCCCGTACATTCATGTTGAGGTCGTTGGCTGATTTCACTACGGCGCGGGCAGGGGTAGCACGCTGGGTCTGCTCCTGTTCGCTCGTGTGCTTGCCGGTATGGCCGCCGCCGATGCGATCCATGCCGGCGGTGATTTTCTCGCCTACCGTGGTGGTGGAGGTATCGCTTCGCGTTCTGGTGTCGTCCCGTTCGGAGAGGGCATTGAATCTGCGGGCCGTGACATCCGCGTTCCCTTGGGTAGATTCAAAGGTAGAGCTCACTACGTTCAGCGTATCGCCGGCCGTGGCTTTCACCGTGCCGCCGGTTACCGCGGAACCTGCCTGTCGGAGGGTTTCGATCTCCCGTTCGCTTTGCGTCCATTGGTAGCCCACCTCCGCGACATACTGCTTGGAGCCTGGCTTGCCGTCTTCGGCGGGGCGGGCTTCGCCAGCACTCGCCACTAGCGAGCCTGCACTCGAGAAGGTATGTTCGAAGCTCGTATTTTTCGCCGCGACGATATCGATGTTTCCCTTGGCCTCGAGCGAGTTTTCCTTCGCGGCGTGGATGGAGGAGCCCTCGACGCGAATATGCTCGCCAATCGTTTTATTGTGCCCCTCGGTTTCTACGTTCGACGCCACCGCCTGATCGGTACTCAAGGTACGGCTGTTGCGGCTGCCGAAGCCCCCCGCAAGTTTGGTGTCGCTTCGGCGCTCTTTCAGATGGGTAACATCCGCCGCGCTGGCGATGATCACCGGGCCTTTCTCTCCCACCGTGAACGTGCCTTGTTTCCCTTTGACGCTGCTGCCCTTGATCAGTACATCGTCGGATACCAACCTGGCGGTACCTTCGGCTTTCAAGTTGCTGCCACGCTGTCGGGTGCCGGTTTCTTCACGCTCCCCCTCGTTGGCGAAAAACCATCCGCCCACTAAATCGCCCCGGTAGTCGTCGCCTTTGGAGCTTCTTGCAGTGGCCGTACTGCCTACCTCGATGGAGGCCGCGCGGATGTTCAGATCACTGTCGCTAGTGAGGTCGCTGCCCCGAATCGTGGCTTTGCTACCCGCGGTGATGTTCAGGTTTGCCGCCTTGAGTTCCGAAGCCACCGCGGTTTCTTCGTCGCTGCCTGCGTTCTTATCGCCGCGCCAGAGGTGCTTACGGTGGCGCACTTGCTGCGTGCGGTCGGTACGCTCCAGGCCGGCCTCGATGGTCACCGCGTTGCCGCCGCGTATGTCCATTCCGCCGCCCGCCTGGAGCGAACTCGCGCGAATGTTCAGGTTACGGCCAGCGCTCAGTTCCATGTCGGTGAGCGCGCTGGCTGTGGTGCCTTGTAGCCGGGTATGGCGCGCTTCGCGCCGCTCGCTGTAGGTTTCGGTGGTGATGAACCAGGCTTTCTTGCGCCATTGCTCCCGGTAGCGCTGCACGCTTTCACGGGTGGCCGGGTCCAGGGTGAGGTCGCGGCCGGCCTTTGCCCGGATGGCCTGGCCCGCAAGCCGGCTGCCGGTGACAGTGATGTCGTTACGCGCCACCAGATCAACGTCCCCCGCAGTGGATGCAACCACCGTCTTGCCGTCGCCGTCACGGCCAACCAGCACGTCACCGGCGGAGCTCACGCTTACCCCGCTTCGGCCCAATACACTCGGGCCCGCAAGGCGAATACCGGCGCCTTCGCGAGTGCTGATCAGGCGTATCCGGCCGGCCTTCATCGCGCCGAGAACATTGAGGTCTATACCAGCGGCTTCGCCCGCCGGTTGCTGGGTAGCGAGCACTTCGAGATTGCCCGCGGCCACTCGGTTACGCCCGGCGATCGCGGTTAGCGCGGCGCCCGCGAATAGGTCGCCTTGGTTGTCGATCCGCGGCGCGATCAGCTCTACGGCCGCTTCCGTAGTCAGCCCTGGGCCCGCGATACGCAGGCTTCCCGGCGCGGAGAAGGTATTGAAGGCGGCCAGGCGGCCCTCGTGGATTTCCGGTGTGCCCACCAGGAAGACCGCCCGTGGCGTATTGATAAAGCCTATGCCTTCGACGTGGATGCCGTTGGGGTTGGCCAGGACGTAGTCCGCGGCTTGGCCGAAGATCTCCTGTGGCCCGCGGATGTTGGAGGGCAACTGCCCCACCACCTCGTTCAGAATGGTACTCGCGGCCTGCCCCTGAAACTGAGGGTTGGCGGACAAGGCCCCGGCCAGATGCGAAGTGCCTGGGGTAATAGCGTTGTTGAGCACAAGGCCCTGCGGCGGCACATTGAAATCGCTGAACGGATTGTGGGATAAGCCGCTTGGGCCGGGCGCAGCGATGTCAATGACGGGCAGGCCGTTCTGCTCCCGTACCTGTGCGGTTCCGCCAGGCCCTGGTGCCGGGCTGATTCCTTCGGCGGCGGCCCATCCGGAGTGGAGCAACAAGGCACCGGCGATGGACCAGCGAAGCGGGTCGGAACGTAAGCGGAAGTAGGGGGGCGATTTTATTTTTCTCATCGGCTTTTCTCGGGGGTGGGATCAGAACCGCAGTTGCAAGGCCAGCTGCCAGTAACCAGCGGTGAGGAGGGCATTGCGGCGGTAGAGGCTGCGTTGGTAATCCATGCTCAGGCTGCCGTGGCGATGCGTCAGGCTTGCCCCTGCGCTGGCGCCCAATAGCCGGTCACCGCGGGCGGGCTGTGCGCCGTGGCCGGCGTTTGCCCGCCCGCGGCCTTCGGCCCAGCCGGCGTCCAGGCCCACGCTGGGAGCAAGGCTCAGGCCACCGGGCAGGGCAATCGGAAGGTAGAGGGTGTTTCGCCAGGCCAGCCCACTGGCGCTGTCGGCGGCCGAGCCACGAAACCCCCGGACCGATGCTGTGCTCGCCAATGCGAGCGCTTCGGTAGAGGGCGTGCGATAGGGGCTGTATTGCCCGGCCCAGCTACTGTGGAGGTTCCAGCGCAGCCCCGCCCAGGTATGCCAGGCGGTACGGCTCAAGCTGGCATTCCATTTGCCGTATCGGGCGGTCTGCGCGCCCGGTGCCTTGAAGCGGCTGCCTTCGTTGCCGCTCCAGCCACCCAGGCCACGGCTGTAACCGACGAATGCCGACCATGTAGCGTCGCCCAGCCACAGCCCGTGAAGCCCAAGTTCCACGCTGCGGTAATGAGGGCTTTGTACCCCGATGGGGTGCCCCAGCAGGTAGGCAGTGGTGTGTTTGTCGTCCAGGCGCAGGCTGGCGCTCAGCAGCCGGTACTGGTCCCGCCATATCGACCGTTCCAGCGAATAGCTCGCCAGGGAGCTGTAGCCGCTGGTATCAATCGACGCGTGCCTCCCCATGGCCAGGCTGCGGTAGCGGAAATGGTTCGCCGCGACCGAAAAATTCCAGGCACCGTAGGGAATGCTGTAGTGAAGCCCCACCGTGGTGCTGCCGGCGGGGCCGTCGACGTGGCTGCGAATGCCGTAAAGGCTCAGGCTGTCATTGCGCTCCAGCGGATTGTCCAACCCCGCGTTCAGGCTGATTCTGTTGCGGCCGGTGCTGATGCTGCCGCCGTTTTCCAAGCCGGCGCTTACCTGCCAGCGTGGTAGCCGCCCCAGCGCGCGTAGCACGATCCGCGAACCGCCCGATAGCGCGCCCGGGGTGATAGCGGCGGTCAGGTCCACGGAGCGCAGCCGATTGAGTTGATCCAGGCCGCGCTCGAGCTCGCGCAGTTGCAGGGGCTGGCCGATCATTCCGGGAAAGGCGGCGGCCAGGCTAACCGGCAGGTCCTCGCCGGCCAGCTCGATTGCCTCTACGAAGCCCTCTTCGATGGCCAGGTCGAGCGGTTGGCCATCGGCGGGAGGTGCGAGCAGCAGGGGGCGGCTGGCTACGTAGCCCGCATCGCTATAAAGGCGAGTCAATGCCGCCAGAATGCGGTTGATCTGCCCAGGGCTCAGGCAAGGCTTGAGCAGCGGTTGTACGGCCTGGCGCAGCGCTTTGTCGCGGATCAACCGATTGCCGGCCAGCCGTAGCCCGGTGACATACCAGCAAGGCGCGTCGGGCCCTTCCTCGGCCTCGGGTTGGTGATCGCCAGCACGGCGGGCTGGCTTGGCGCGCTGTAACAGCCGTTCACGCTGGTTGCCTTCGATGCCGTCGCGGTGCTGCTCCGCCCCTTCGAGAAACTGCTGTAATGCCTCGGAGGCGGGCGAGGGTAGGGCTTGTACGGGCTCGCTGGCGTAAGCCAGGCCAGCCGATAGCCAGAGGCTGAAACCCAGAAGGATATTTACCGGTCGCGGCATGGATAAAAACCACTCGAATGAATGGTTTTACCTTACGACGTCACCGTCGGCCGCGATGTAAGTCAGGGGCTGATCGTGGAGCGGGAAAGCGGTGACGCGATTGCGGGAAATATCCTAGGAACAGCTGCCGCGAACTGCTCAGGGGCGGATTTCGATCAGCGTACCGTCCTTCACCAGGCTCCACACTTCTTGCATATCGGCGTTTTTCAGCGCGATGCAGCCGTCGGTCCAATCCAACGATTGGAAATACCACTCCGGGTATTCCTCGCTCACCGGTGTGCCATGGATCATGATCATGCCGCCAGGCTCGACACCGGCGGCGCTCGCCTTGGCTGCGTCCCTGGCGTTGGGGTAGGACAGATGCAGCGCCAGATTGTAGCGGTCGCTCACCTTGCGCCAATCCACCCAATACAAGCCCTCTGGTGTTCGCTTGTCGCCTTCGCGCTCCTTGGGCCCACGTGGCTGTTTGCCCAGGGACACCCGGTAGGTTTTGAGCGCCACGCCGTGGCTGAGCAACTGCAACTGCCGGGTCGACTTGATCACCAGCAACTTATCCACGGCGGCGTTGGGGGCGAGCGGCGTCACCACCGGCGCATTTAGCGGGCGGGTAATGATCGTCTGGGTAAATGAGGCATTGGCCACGCTCGCGAACGACAGGCAAAGCAACGCAAACAGCACACGCATCGACAGATGTAACCCCGGAAAAGGAAGAGCCTGTTTATTCCTGCGGGCAAGCGATGCCTGGCAGGCGCAACGGGCATTCTAAGGTACCCGTGGGCCAGGTGAAAGTTTCATCGCGCCCGGCCTCGGGCCGCGACCAACCGGCACTTTGGGGGTTGGGCAATACGGCGCTTTGCTGCATCATGGACGGCAGGTCAAGTGACGGGGAAAACCATGCTTGAGGAGTTGCTGCGCCGTATCGGCAATTACGTTCCGCTCACGCTCGAAACCGACAAGCGGTTCCCTGAGGCAGCGGTACTGATCCCGCTCACGCGCGGCGAAAATCCGGAGATGATCCTCACCCTCAGAGCAAGCGGGCTGTCGACCCACGGTGGCGAGGTTGCCTTCCCCGGCGGGCGCCGGGACCCGGAAGATCCGGACCTGATGTTTACCGCGCTGCGAGAGGCCGAGGAAGAAATCGGGCTGCCGCCGGGCATGGTCGAAGTGGTGGGCCCGCTGAGCCCATTGGTATCGCGCCACGGTTTGCAGGTAACGCCCTTCGTCGGGCTGATCCCTGATTACGTGGAATACCGGCCCAACGACGCCGAGATCGCCGCGGTGTTTTCAGTACCCCTGGCCTTCTTCCGTGAAGACCCCCGCGAGCACACTCACCGTATCGATTATCAAGGCCGCAGCTGCTACGTGCCCTGTTACCGCTACGAGAATTACAAGATATGGGGCCTGACCGCGATCATGATCGTGGAGTTGGTGAACGTGTTGTACGACACCGGCATCGACATGGCACGCCCCTCCGGGCCTTTCAGTGTGGCCTGAGCCAGCCGAGGAATAACGTGGTGGAAGTGCAAACCGAGCGCCCCGTGCGCTCCCCCTGTGTAAACGTATGCGCGCTGGACGATAACGACCTGTGTATCGGCTGCCAGCGCACCGCCGATGAAATCACACGCTGGGGGCGCATGACCAACGACGAGCGCCGGCAGGTGATCGCGCTGGCGGTGGAGCGGGCCCGCGCGCAAGGCGTGATGCTTTAACGCATCGCAGGCAGGTGGCAGGAAAGCGCGCCCCGAGCGGGAACGCTCATGTAGAATGCGCGGCTTTCAGGGTTGCGAACCGGGCGGCCCTCGATTCACTCACCTTGAGGACCTCACATGACCCGTATCGGAACCCCCCTGTCCCCGACGGCCACCCGTGTATTGCTCTGTGGCTCTTGCGAGCTGGGCAAGGAAGTGGTGATCGAACTGCAGCGCCTCGGTGTGGAAGTGATTGCCGTGGACCGTTACGCCAACGCGCCGGCCATGCAAGTGGCCCACCGCAGCCATGTGATCAACATGCTCGACGGCGCGGCCCTGCGCGCGGTGATCGAGGCCGAGAAGCCTGATTACATCGTGCCGGAAATCGAAGCCATTGCTACCGCCACGCTGGTAGAGCTGGAAAACGAAGGCTTCACGGTCATCCCTACCGCCCGCGCGGCCCAATTGACCATGAACCGCGAAGGCATTCGCCGCCTTGCCGCCGAAGAGCTCGGGCTGCCGACGTCGCCATATCGCTTCGCTGACACGGTCGATGATTACCGGGAGGCCGTCAAAGCCCTTGGCTTCCCTTGCGTGGTCAAGCCGGTGATGAGCTCCTCGGGCAAGGGCCAAAGCCTGCTCAAGGGCGAAGACGACGTACAGCGCGCCTGGGAATACGCTCAGGAAGGCGGTCGTGCCGGCAAGGGGCGGGTGATCGTGGAAGGCTTCATCGACTTCGACTATGAAATCACCCTGCTCACCGTGCGGCACGGCGCCGGCACCACGTTCTGCGAGCCTGTCGGCCATCGTCAGGAAAAAGGCGACTATCAGGAATCCTGGCAGCCCCAGGCCATGAGCGAAAAAGCGCTGGACGCTTCCCGGGAAGTCGCCCGCGCTGTCACCGAAGCCCTCGGTGGGCGCGGCATGTTCGGCGTGGAGCTGTTCATCAAGGGCGACCAGGTGTGGTTCAGCGAGGTGTCGCCGCGCCCGCACGATACCGGCCTGGTTACCTTGATCTCTCAAGACCTTTCCCAGTTCGCCTTGCACGCTCGCGCGATTCTCGGCCTGCCGGTACCCGTGGTACGCCAGTTCGGCCCGTCGGCCTCGGCCGTGGTATTGGTGGAAGGCACTTCCCAGCAAACCGCTTTCGCCAACCTTGGCGCCGCCCTCAGCGAGCCGGATACGGCCCTGCGTTTGTTCGGCAAGCCGGAAGTCAACGGCCAGCGCCGCATGGGTGTGGCGCTGGCCCGTGATGAATCCATCGAAGCGGCCCGCGTCAAGGCCACTCGCGCGGCCCAGGCGGTGAAGGTCGAGCTGTAACGCTCAGCGAATGATCAGAGGTTGGTGTCCCTTGTTTCCTTGAGGCACATCACGGCCAGCAAGCTGATCAGGGCGGCAACGGAAACGTAGCCGCCCACCCAGCTCAAGCCACCCATGGCAACGAGCTTCTGCGCGAAGAATGGCGCGGCGGACGCACCCACGATGCCGCCCAGGTTGTAGGCCGCCGACGCGCCTGTGTACCTCACTCGAGTGGGGAACAGCTCCGGCAGCAGGGCGCCCATCGGCGCAAACGTAGCGCCCATCAGCAACAGCTCCAGGCTCAGGAACAGCACCACGCCCGCGGTCGAACCCTGTGTGAGCAACGGCTCCATGGCAAAGCCCGACAGCAGCGCCAGCACGCCGCTGACCATCAGTACCGGCTTGCGCCCGTAGCGGTCGCTCAGCCAGGCGGACACTGGGGTAGCGGCGGCCATGAACAACACCGCGAAGCACAGCATGGCGAGGAAACCCTGGCGGGTATAGCCCAGGCTGGTCACGCCATAGCTCAGTGAAAACACCGTGGAAATGTAAAACAGCGCGTAGCACACCACCATCGCCGCCGCGCCCAGCAGCATGGGCCGCCAGTGTTGAGTGAACACCTCCATCACCGGTACCCGGGCCGTTTCGTGACGGGCCAGGGCGGCGGCGAACACCGGAGTTTCGGCGAGCTTGAGGCGCACGTACAAGCCGACTATCACCAGCAACGCGCTGAGCAGAAACGGCAGGCGCCAGCCCCAGCTTCTGAATTGTTCGTCGTCCAGCCCCAAGGCCAGCCCGAGGAACAAGCCATTGGCCGCGAGAAAACCAATCGAAGGCCCCAGCTGCGGGAACATGCCGAACCAGCCACGCTTGCCCTTGGGCGCGTTTTCGGTGGCCAATAGCGCGGCGCCGCCCCACTCACCACCCAGCCCCAGCCCTTGGCCGAATCGCAACACGCACAGCAGCACGGGTGCCCAAAGGCCAATCTGTTCATGGCCGGGGAGCACCCCGATCAACGTTGTGCAAATACCCATCAGCAGTAAGGAAGCCACCAAGGTGGCCTTGCGCCCGATCCGGTCGCCAAAGTGCCCGAACAGTGCCGAACCCAACGGGCGCGCCAGGAAGGCAATGCCGAAGGTAAGGAAAGCCGACAGCATTTGCGCGGTGGCCGAGCCTTGTGGAAAGAACACAGGCCCGATCACCAGCGCGGCGGCGGTGGCATACACGTAAAAATCGTAGAACTCGATCGCGGTACCAATGAAGCTGGCGGTGGCGACACGGGCAGGGGAGTTGATGGGGTGTGCCGAGGGCACGTCGTCGCGGGCGAAGGTGGTGGCGGTCATGGGTGTCTCGACAGTCATTGGCCATGGGCGGCAGGGGCCGCGCTGGCGGATTGTTTTGATCCTCGCTGAACCGCTCCCCCGGATCGGGGTGGCGCCGCCTTCTCGGGTTGGAAAAGGCAAGCACGGCGTTCAAACGGGCTGACTGGCCAGAAACGTGCGGCGCGGGTGGCACCGGCTTCGGCGGGCTTGGGTAAGCCCTGCGAGTATAGGAAGCGCTGCCCGGACGGGCAATCGTCAGAACGCTGAAGGCGCGGCCACGTGCTGCCAGGCCAGCAGCCGCTTCACGCGGTTTTCTTCGGTCTCGAGAATTTCCATCCGATAGCGGCCGATCTTCAGGCACACCGCCCGTTCCGGAATGGATTCCAGTGCCTCGGTCACGAGCCCGTTCAGGGTTTTCGGACCGTCGCTGGGCAGGTGCCACCCCAGCACCCTGTTGAGGTCCCGCAGGCTGGCGGCGCCGTCGAGAATGTAGCGGCCATCAGGCTGAGGGAATACGTGTGGGTGGCTGCCCGCCTGCTCACTTTCGAACTCGCCGACGATCTCCTCGAGGATGTCTTCGAGGGTTACCAGGCCGAGCACTTCACCGTATTCGTCCACTACCATGCCCAGGCGGCGCTGTTGCTTGTGGAAGTTAAGCAGTTGAATGTGCAGCGGCGTGCCTTCGGGCACGAAATAGGCTTCATAACAGGCGCCGAGGAGCGCCTCTTCGGTGAGGCTTCTGCTGGGCAGCAGATGGCTGATCTGCCGCGTGTTGACCACCTTGTCGACCTGGTTGATATCGCCCCTGAACACCGGCAGGCGAGTGTGCCGGCTGACCATCAACTGATCGATGATCTGGTCCAGAGGGTCGTTCAGGTCCAGGCCGTCTACTTCATGGCGCGGCACCAGAATGTCGTTCACCGTCATGCGGTCCAGCCCCATGATGCTGCTGACCACTTCCTGTTTCGCCGCTCGGCCCTCAGCCTCTCGCTCCTGCGGTGTCGCCGGTTTACGTTGAGGGTCGCGCCCGGGCGCCGCGGGGGCGGCCCCCGTGAACGCCTTGGCCAGGGCCTGCTGCACGCTGGCCAGCGGGGTAAGCAGGCGCACCGGCAGCCATAATAGCCTGCCGGCCTGGGTGAAATGATTTGGATAGCGCAGGGCCAGCAAGCGAGGGAGCGTACCGGTAAGCACGGCGATGCTCAGCCAGGCCAGCACCGCGCCCCACGCCGCCCCTGCCATGCCGTGGCGCTGTTCTCCCAGCAGCACGGCAAGGGTCACGATAACAACCTGGAACACCAGCCGGGCCAGGCCCAGGCTGAGACGCTCCTTGTCGGATGAGCGCTGCCCGCGCCCCATCCGCGCCCGGCGCGCGTGTTCGAAGGCGCCAAGGCTGGCGGACCACAACAGCGCCAGGGCGATTGCGCCCGCCGCCGGTGCCACGGTCAAGGAGGTCATGGCCAGCTCTCAGATATGAAGGATATATTCACGAACCAGCTTGCTCCCGAAGTAGGCGAGCATCAGCAGCACGAAGCCGGCAAGGGTCCAGCGGATGGCCACATGGCCTCGCCATCCCAGCCGCGTGCGCCCCCACAGCAACACGCTGAACACTACCCAGGCCACGCAGGACAGCAGGGTTTTATGCACAAGGTGCTGGGCGAACATGTTCTCCAGGAACAGCCACCCGGAAATCAGCGAAAGCGACAACAGCACCCAGCCCGCCCACAGGAAACCGAACAGCAGGCTTTCCATGGTTTGCAGGGGTGGGAAGGCCCGGATCGGCCCCGAAGGATGCTTGTGCTTGAGTTGATGATCCTGCAGCAGCAACAGCAATGCCTGGAAGGCGGCGATGGTGAACACGCCGTAAGCCAGGATGGAAAGCAGGATGTGGGCAAGGATGCCGGGTTCGTCGTCGATCCGCGGCACCGTGCCGGAAGGCACGAATTGAGCCACCAATGTGGTGATGAGCCCCAACGGGTAAAGCAGCACCAACAGGTTTTCCACCGGCAGCGAGGCACAGGCCAGAAGCGTCAGGGCAATCACGGCCGCGGCGATGAGGCTCGCAGCGGTGATGAAATCCAGGTTCAGCCCGCTGGGCGCCAGCAATTGCGACGAGAGCGCCAGCGCCTGCAACAACACGGCGAGTATGCCCCCGCCGCACAGCAGGCGCTTGTTGGACTTCGCCCCACGTGCGAGCCGCGCGCCCTGATAGGCCGTGACCGCCGCGTAGATCAGAGCTGAGGCGAGGCTGGGTAGCAAACTGGAGGGCAAGGGAAGCATAGGTCCTGACGAGCGGCCACTAAAGAAGCGAGTGTGGCATAGAACCTTCGCCCGGATAAAGACTGCCGCGCCGCCCCGGTGTCGGCCCGAGCAACTTCCCGTTATAATCGCCGGTCTTCCCTTGCCCGTGGCCAGAGCACATCGGCAGGCCGCATGCCACTTCGGTTCGACGGAGCCTGTAAGGATCGCCCATGTTTGAAAATCTTTCCGATCGTCTCTCGCAGACGCTTCGCCATGTCACCGGCAAGGCGAAGCTGACCGAAGACAACATCAAGGACACCCTTCGCGAAGTGCGCATGGCGCTGCTCGAAGCGGACGTCGCGCTGCCCGTGGTGAAGGACTTCGTCAACGCCATCAAGGAGCGCGCGGTCGGCACCGAGGTGTCCCGTAGCCTCACCCCGGGCCAGGCATTCGTGAAAATCGTACGCGCCGAGCTCGAAGCGGTAATGGGTGCGGCCAACGAAGACCTCCAGCTCAATGTCGCGCCGCCGGCCGTGGTGCTCATGGCTGGCCTTCAGGGCGCGGGTAAAACCACGACCGCTGGCAAGCTGGCGCGCTTTCTGAAAGAGCGCAAGAAAAAGTCGGTCATGGTGGTGTCGGCGGACGTATACCGTCCCGCGGCCATCAAGCAGCTCGAAACCCTGGCCAACGATATCGGCGTCACCTTCTTCCCGTCCGACATCAGCCAGAAGCCCGTGGCTATCGCCGAGGCAGCAATTCGCGAGGCGAAGCTCAAGTTCATCGACGTGGTGATCCTTGACACCGCCGGCCGCCTGCACATCGATGCCGACATGATGGCCGAGATCCAGGCGCTTCACGCCGCGGTCAAGCCGGTGGAAACCCTGTTCGTGGTCGATGCCATGACCGGCCAGGACGCGGCGAACACCGCCAAGGCGTTCGGCGACGCGCTGCCGCTCACCGGCGTAGTGTTGACCAAGGTGGACGGCGATGCCCGCGGTGGTGCCGCGTTGTCGGTGCGCTCGATCACCGGCAAGCCGATCAAGTTCATCGGCATGGGTGAGAAAACCGAGGCGCTGGAGCCGTTCCACCCCGACCGTATCGCTTCGCGCATTCTGGGCATGGGCGACGTGCTCAGCTTGATCGAGCAGGCCGAGCAGAACCTCGACAAGGAAAAGGCCGAGAAGCTCGCCAAGAAGATAAAGAAGGGCAAGGGGTTCGACCTCGAAGATTTCCGCGACCAGTTGTTGCAGATGAAAACCATGGGCGGCCTGGGCAGCCTCATGGAAAAACTGCCGAACATCGGTGGCGTCAACCTCTCCCAGATGGGCAATGCCCAGGGCGCGGCCGAGAAGCAGTTCAAGCAGATGGAAGCGATCATCAACTCGATGACGCCGGCCGAGCGCCGCGATCCCGAGCTGATCAGCGGCTCGCGCAAGCGCCGTATCGCCATCGGTTCAGGCACCCAGGTGCAGGACGTTGGGCGGCTGATCAAGCAGCACAAGCAGATGCAGAAAATGATGAAGAAATTCTCGGCCAAGGGCGGCATGGCGAAGATGATGCGCGGCCTTGGTGGCATGATGCCCGGCGGAATGCCTCGCCTTTGAGGCGTGTCAGCCTTGCGTGCGTCGGGGTTTCCGACGCCGTGCCGGGCGCTGGGGTAAAAGAGGTTTGCAAAAATCCCTGCATTCCCTGAGAATATGCGGCCTTTCGGGCACCCGTGCCCGCTGTGCCTTACAGATTTGCAGCACCGACAACAGGAACGATGTTCACATGGTAACCATCCGTCTTGCCCGTGGCGGCTCCAAAAAGCGCCCGTTTTACCACCTGACCGTGACCGATAGCCGCAATGCGCGCGACGGTCGTTTCAACGAGCGTGTTGGCTTCTTCAACCCGATCGCCAACGGTGGCGAAGTTCGCCTGTCCGTCAACCAGGAGCGCGTAAGCTACTGGCTGTCCCAGGGCGCACAGCCGTCTGAGCGCGTTGCTCAGCTGCTGAAGGACGCTGCCAAGGCATCCGCCTGAGCAGTATGAACGCGACGCCAGACTCCGCGGATGACCTCATCGTCATCGGCAAGATTGTTTCGGTGCACGGCGTTCGTGGCGAAGTGAAGGTTTACTCCTTTACCGACCCTATTGACAACCTGCTGCAGTACAAACGCTGGACGCTTCGGCACGAAGGCACCGTCAAGCAGGTGGAAATGATCAGTGGCCGTTCCCAGAACAAGGTCCTGGTCGCGAAGTTGAAAGGTCTCGACGACCGTGAAGAGGCACGCCTCCTCGCCGGTTACGAGATTTGCATCGCGCGCAGCCTGCTGCCCGACCTCACCGACGGCGATTACTATTGGTATCAGCTCGAGGGTTTACAGGTCATCAACGGCGAAGGGCACGTATTGGGCAAGGTTGATCACCTGCTCGAAACCGGCGCCAACGATGTAATGGTGGTAAAGCCCTGTGCGGGTAGCCTGGATGATCGCGAGCGCCTGTTGCCCTATACGGATGACTGCGTGCAAGCCATCGACCTCGGCGCCGGCATCATGAGGGTTGAATGGGATGCGGATTTCTAGGCCATGGCGAGCCTGCGCATAGAAGTCATCACCCTGTTTCCCGAGATGTTTTCGGCCATCAGTGATTACGGCATTACCAGTCGCGCGGTAAAGCAGGGTCTGCTCGAGCTGACCTGTCGCAACCCGCGAGCCTACACCACGGACCGTCACCACACAGTGGATGATCGCCCGTTTGGCGGTGGCCCTGGAATGGTAATGAAGATCAAGCCGCTGGAAGACGCCCTGGTTGACGCCAGGCAGGCAACCGGAGGCAAGGCGAAGGTAATTTATCTCTCGCCACAAGGCCGGCGCCTGACTCAGGCGGCGGTGAAAGAACTGGCAACCGTGGATTCCTTGATCCTGATTGCCGGGCGTTACGAAGGCATCGACGAGCGTTTCATTGAAGCGCATGTGGATGAAGAGTGGTCGATCGGTGATTACGTGCTGTCCGGTGGCGAGCTGCCGGCCATGGTGCTGATTGATGCGGTTACACGTTTGCTGCCCGGAGCTTTAGGGCATGCGGACTCCGCGGAGGAAGACTCCTTCACGGATGGTCTGCTCGATTGCCCGCATTACACCCGACCTGAGGTGTATGCGGAACGGCGTGTACCCGACGTGTTGCTTAGCGGCAACCATGCACACATCCGGCGCTGGCGTTTGCAGCAGTCCCTTGGGCGGACCTACGAACGACGTGCCGATCTTCTGGAAAGTCGCTCACTTTCTGGAGAAGAGCAAAAGCTGCTGGCGGAGTACATCCGCGAGCGGGACGATAGTTAACGTATCGATGGCAAACGAACCATTTGCCTTAGGAGCACAGCATGACCAACAAGATTATCCTTCAGCTCGAAGCCGAGCAGATGACCAAGGAAATCCCGGCCTTCGCACCAGGCGACACCGTTGTCGTTCAAGTGAAGGTAAAGGAAGGCGAGCGTACCCGCTTGCAGGCCTTCGAGGGTGTTGTCATCGGCAAGCGTAACCGTGGCGTCAACAGCGCCTTCACCGTTCGCAAGATCTCCAACGGTGTTGGCGTTGAGCGTACCTTCCAGACCTACAGCCCGCAGATTGACAGCCTGGCCGTGAAACGTCGTGGTGACGTGCGTAAAGCCAAGCTGTACTACCTGCGCGAACTGTCTGGCAAGGCCGCCCGCATCAAGGAAAAACTGTCCTGATAGCGGCTTGAGCTCAGGCTCTCCCGAAAACCCCGGCCCTCGTGCCGGGGTTTTCTGTTTCTGGGAACCGCCAGGGTCACGCGCTGGACGTTGCCATAGGCTCTTTTAACGTTCGAGCACGATTCCTCTAGCGCGATCACATGCTAGGATCCGGCCCTTTGCGAGCCCGAAGCCGTTATGCCCGCCCTCGACCACGCCCTGATCGACCAATTCCTCGACGCGTTATGGCTTGAAAAAGGCCTGTCCGAGAACAGCCGCAGCGCTTATCGCAGCGACCTGGCCCATTTCAATGGCTGGCTGGTGGAGCGGGGCATCGGCTTGCAGGCGGCTGGCCGCGACGCGTTGCTCGACTACCTCGCCTGGCGGGTGGATAACCAGTACAAGCCTCGCTCGACCGCGCGGTTTTTGTCTGGCGCGCGCGGGTTCTATCGCTATCTGTTGCGCGAAGAAATCATCCCGGTGGACCCGACCTTGCTGGTCGAGCTGCCCAACCTGGGCAAGCCGCTGCCCAAAAGCCTGTCCGAAGCGGATGTGGATGCGTTGCTGGCCGCGCCTGACCTGAGCGAAGCCATCGGCCAGCGGGACCGCGCCATGCTTGAGGTGCTGTACGCCTGTGGCCTTCGAGTGACTGAACTGGTAAGCCTGACCCTCGACCAGGTCAACCTGCGCCAAGGTGTTGTGCGCGTAATGGGCAAAGGCAGCAAGGAACGCTTGGTGCCTATGGGAGAGGTGGCCATCGGTTGGTTGGAGCGGTACCTTCGCGATGGCCGGGCGGAACTGTTGAATGGGCGCCCCAGCGACGTGGTATTCCCCAGCCAGCGTGGCGACCTGATGACCCGGCAGACCTTCTGGCATCGGATCAAACACCACGCTTCGCGGGCCGGTATCACCAAGGCGCTTTCCCCGCATACCCTGCGTCACGCCTTCGCGACCCATTTGCTCAACCATGGCGCCGATCTGCGCTCAGTGCAGTTGCTGCTGGGCCACGCGGATCTTTCCACCACTCAGATCTACACCCACGTAGCCAAGGCTCGCCTGCAAGAGTTGCATGCCCGGCATCATCCTCGCGGATGATTGCCCTACACATTCGTTGACGTGTACCGCAGTCGGCCCCGCGAGCCTTATGTGGTAGTCTTTGCCGTCAGTTACGTCCAGCCCGCCGCTTCGTATCAACCCTCGGCCGGCCTGGGCCATTCGTCCGCCGCCTCAGGAGTTCTCATGCGCGTGACACGTCTTTTCGCGGCCGCCGCCCTGGCGCTGGTCAGTACCTTCGCACTGGCCGACAATGCCGAGCAGGCTATCCGCAAGACACTCGACACCCTTCAACTCGATGTCCCCATCGAAGCCGTGGCCGCCAGCCCCGTCAATGGCCTTTACGAAGTACGGCTCAGAGGCGGGCGTGTGCTGTATGCCAGCGCCGACGGCCAGTTCGTGATGCAGGGTTACCTCTACCAGATGCAGGATGGCAAGCCGGTGAATCTCACCGAGAAAACCGAGCGCGCCGCCATCGCCAAGACCATCAACGCCATCCCGAGCGGCGAGATGGTGGTGTACCCGGCTGAAGGCGAAGCCAAGGCTCACATCACGGTGTTCACCGACACCACCTGCCCTTATTGCCAGAAGCTGCACGCCGAGGTGCCCGAGCTCAACCGTCGGGGGATCGAAGTGCGGTATCTCGCTTTCCCGCGCCAGGGCCTGGGTTCCGAGGGTGACCAACAGCTGCAGTCGGTATGGTGCTCGACCGATCGCCGCGCTTCGTTGAACAAGCTGATCAATGGCAAGGATGTGGACGCCGCCAAGTGCGCCAATCCGGTGAGCAAACAATTTGCCCTGGGCCAGAGCATCGGCGTCAGCGGCACGCCGGCCATCATCCTGCAGGACGGCCAGGTCATTCCGGGTTACCAGCCCGCCGCCCAAGTGGCGAAAATCGCCCTGGCCGCGCAGTGACAGGCGATTCAAAACACAGGCCGCGGTAATCGCGGTGCTATCTGCGGCCGGCGTGTACGCCGGTCGTTTCATGGGGAGTCAAGAGTGAAACCGGTCAAAGTAGGCATCTGTGGGTTAGGTACCGTCGGTGGCGGCACCTTCAACGTACTTCAGCGCAACGCCGAGGAGATTGCCCGCCGTGCCGGGCGTGGAATCCAGGTTGCGCAAATTGCGATGCGTTCGCAAAACCCCGATTGCCAGATTACCGGTACCCCCATTACCAACGATGTCTTCGAAGTGGCCGGCAACCCGGACATCGACATCGTCATCGAACTGATCGGTGGCTACACCGTCGCCCGCGAGCTGGTGCTCAAGGCCATTGAGAACGGCAAGCACGTGGTTACCGCCAACAAGGCGCTGATCGCCGTGCATGGCAACGAGATCTTCGCCAAGGCGCGTGAAAAGGGCGTGATCGTAGCCTTCGAAGCCGCCGTTGCCGGTGGCATTCCGGTGATCAAGGCCATCCGCGAAGGGCTGTCGGCCAACCGGATCAACTGGGTGGCCGGCATCATCAATGGCACCGGTAACTTCATTCTTACCGAGATGCGCGAAAAGGGCCGTACCTTCCCCGATGTACTGGCCGAGGCGCAGGCGTTGGGCTACGCCGAAGCCGATCCAACCTTCGATGTCGAAGGCATCGACGCCGCGCACAAGCTTACTATCCTGGCCTCCATCGCGTTCGGCATTCCCCTGCAGTTCGACAAGGCCTACACCGAAGGCATCTCCAAGCTCACCACCGCGGATGTGAATTACGCCGAAGCCTTGGGCTATCGGATCAAGCATCTCGGCGTGGCACGCAGCACCGCCAGCGGTATCGAACTGCGTGTTCACCCGACGCTCATTCCCGCGGATCGCTTGATCGCCAACGTCAACGGCGTAATGAACGCCGTGATGGTGAACGGCGACGCGGTGGGTTCCACCCTGTTCTACGGCGCTGGCGCCGGCATGGAGCCCACCGCCTCCTCGGTGGTCGCAGACCTTGTGGACGTGGTGCGCGCCATGACCTCCGACCCGGAAAACCGCGTACCCCACCTGGCCTTCCAGCCTGATTCGTTGTCGGCGCATCCGATCCTGCCGATCGATGCCTGCGAAAGCGCCTACTATTTGCGTATCCAGGCCAAGGACCACCCGGGTGTATTGGCCCAGGTGGCAAGCATCCTGTCGGCTCGGGGTATCAACATCGAATCCATCATGCAGAAGGAAGCCGAAGAGCATGACGGCCTGGTGCCGATGATCCTGCTGACCCACAAGGTCGTGGAAAACCGGATCGACGACGCCATTACCGCCCTCGAGGCGCTGGATGACGTGGTAGGCAGTGTGGTGCGCATCCGGGTCGAACATCTGGCTTGAACCCAGCCGCAAGCCACTAGCGGCAAGCTTCAAGTAACAGCGGGACCGCAGTGCCCCGAAGCTTGCTGCCCCGACATGAATTAATTACCACAGCGGTAGCAGCCCGTGCTGCGAGTCGCGAAGCCCACGCGGCTTTTGCTTGCAGCTTGCAGCTGAAGGCTTGTAGCTCAAGGCCTGCCGCTCAAACCAAAGGTTTGCCCAACATGCGTTACATCAGTACCCGCGGCCAGGCACCCGCGCTCAATTTCGAGGAAGTGCTGCTGGCCGGACTGGCCACCGATGGTGGCTTGTATGTTCCGGAAAACCTCCCGCGCTTCACTCAGGAGGAAATCGCTTCCTGGGCAGGCCTGCCGTACCATGAGCTTGCATTCCGGGTAATGCGCCCGTTCGTCACCGGCAGCATCGCCGATGCGGATTTCAAGCAGATTCTGGAAGCGACCTACGCGAACTTCTCCCACGCCGCGGTTGCGCCTTTGCGCCAGTTGAACGGCAATGAATGGGTACTCGAGCTGTTCCATGGCCCCACGCTGGCGTTCAAGGATTTCGCCCTGCAACTGCTCGGCCGCCTGCTGGACCACGTGCTGGCCAAGCGTGGCGAGCGCGTGGTGATCATCGGGGCTACCAGTGGCGATACCGGCTCGGCGGCCATCGAAGGCTGCAAGCACTGCGAGAACGTGGATATCTTCATCCTGCATCCGCATCAGCGGGTTTCGGAAGTGCAGCGTCGGCAGATGACCACGCTGTTCGGCGACAACATCCATAACCTGGCGGTGGAAGGCAACTTCGACGATTGCCAGGAAATGGTAAAGGCAAGCTTCGCCGACCAGAGCTTCCTCAAGGGCACGCGCCTGGTGGCGGTAAACTCGATCAATTGGGCGCGGATCATGGCCCAGATCGTTTACTACTTCCACGCGGCGCTTCAATTGGGCGGGCCGGCCCGTTCGATCGCGTTCTCGGTGCCTACCGGCAACTTCGGGGACATCTTCGCCGGTTACCTGGCCCGCAACATGGGCCTGCCGATCAGCCAACTGATCGTGGCCACCAACCGCAACGACATCCTGCACCGCTTCATGAGCGGCAATCAGTACGTCAAGGAAACCCTGCACCCTACGCTGTCCCCCTCCATGGACATCATGGTGTCTTCGAACTTCGAGCGCCTGCTGTTCGACCTGCACGGCCGCAACGGCACCGCCATCGCGCAACTGATGTCGAGCTTCAAGCTGGGCGGCGGTTTCAGCGTCGAAGAGGATCGCTGGACCGAGGCGCGTCGGCTGTTCGATTCGATGGCCGTGACCGACGAGCAAACCTGCGAAACCATCGCCGAGGTGTTCGCAAGCACCGGTGAGGTACTGGATCCCCATACCGCCATCGGCGTGCGGGCGGCGCGCGAATGCCGCCGCAGCCTGGATACCCCCATGGTAGTGCTTGGCACGGCCCACCCGGTCAAGTTCCCCGAAGCCGTTGAAAAGGCCGGCGTCGGCAAGGCTCTGCACCTGCCCGCGCATCTGGAGGACCTGTTCCAGCGCGAGGAACGTTGCACAGTGTTGCCGAACGATATCGCGGCTATCCAGGCGTTCGTCAGTGCCCACGGCAACCGGGGCAAGCCGTTGTAAGAGGCCCCGAGGCGGCAGGGCAGGGCGTTTGTAGGAAAACGCTACTGGCCTTGCCGTCGCGTGTCGACTTTTCCCGCAGGCTTTTCGGACCATTCCTATTTAGCCTTGAGGGTGTGCTGTTTAAGGTGACGGTCGTTCCCACTTCGGAGGCCGCCACCATGCGTTCGCTCAAGGTTCTTGTCGTAGAGCAGCAACCCGCCCGCCTGCTGCAGCTCCATCAAATGCTCAACGCCTGTGGCGTTTATGGGGTACGGGTGGCCGAGGATCCGGCGGCCGCCCGCCGCAGCCTGGAGCGGCAGGGCCCGGTGGATATCGTGCTATTCGGGAGCCAGGCCACGTCATCGCTGGTGTTTCTCGATGCGCTGGCGGCCTCGGGCGAAGCCGCGGGGCTCATAGTGCAAGGGCGCACCGAGTGCCCTGAAACCGCCGCCGCCACAAAACGCGCGCGCCAGGCCGGCTTGTGGGTGCTAGGGGTTCTCCCCTGGGGCCAAGCCGTTTGCCCTTTGCACCAGATGCTGTGCCGTTTCAAGGTGCATGTCGCCGAACCGCTTATCGCCTGAAGTGCCTTTTCATCCCGCCGTTGCGCTTGTTGCGCCCGTGGGCCCGAACTTTTGCCCAACGGTGATGGTCATTTACTGGCACTGGAATGAATTTCGGGTAAACAAGGGTGATCGAGATGGAAAACATCAGCTTATTGTTAAGTGATGCGCTGGCACCTTACTGCGTCAGCCTGGCTCCGTCGGATCTCCATGATCGTTTTCGCGTAACGGTAACCGATCAGGCAGGCGCGGCAATCCTTCACAGGGATGTGCCCAAGTCGCAACTGGCATCGCGGTACGCGCTTACCGACGTCGTCGATGGCCTGCACCGTGACCTCATGATCGCCGAAGGCCGCCTGGAGCCCAGCACTATCGCGGCTATGCGTGGCGTGGGCACCGCTGGTCGGTTCGCGGTGGAGTTGCATTAACCCGGGAACCTTCCCAGAGGCTTGCCCTCTTATTTTACAAGGACGCTTGAACGGCATTGTGCTCCGGTGCCGCTCAGTCGTCCGGTGGCCCGAATGGGTCATGTTTGCCCCGGCCGGCCTCCCCACCGCGTCCGGGGTTTCTTTTATGCGCGGCACAGGCCCATCAGGTAAACTACGCGCCCCCTCGCAATATCGAAGCCTGCCATGGCCCAGCCATCGACGACCTACAAGTTCGAACTCAACCTGACCGACCTCGATCGCGGTGTTTACGAAAGCATCAAGCAGACGATTGCCCGTCACCCTTCGGAAACCGAAGAGCGGATGGCTGTTCGCCTGCTGGCCTATGCCCTCTGGTACAACGAAAACCTGAGCTTCGGCCGCGGCCTGTCGGATGTCGACGAGCCAGCACTCTGGGAAAAAAGCCTCGACGACCGTGTATTGCACTGGATAGAAGTAGGCCAGCCTGACCTGGATCGCCTTACGTGGTGCTCGCGCCGCACCGAACGCGTCAGCCTGCTGGCCTATGGCAGCTTGCGCGTCTGGCAGAACAAGGTCGCCGACGCCGCGCGTCACCTCAAGAACCTCAGCATCGCCGCGGTTCCACAGGAAGTACTCGAGGTACTGGCTACCGACATGCCGCGCTCGATCAAATGGGATGTGATGATCAGTGAAGGCACGGTTTTCGTGACCGATGATCGGGGCCAGCACGAAGTACAACTGGAATGGTTGCTGGGGGAGCGGGGGTAAGGCCACTATGGCCGCCCTGTCGTTTCGCCGTCTGATTTGAGAACACTGCCGCACATGCGTATCGAGCCCCGCCCGCTGCCCGCTGAACTGCCATTCCTGGGTGATCTGCCGCCCTTGTTGACCCGCCTTTACGCCGCCCGCGGCGTACAAAGCCAGGCCGAGCTCGACAAAGGCCTCGCCCGGTTGATTCCCTACCAGCAACTCAAGGGGATCGATGCCGCGGTGGACATGCTGGTAACGGCAATCGATGGCCGCGAGCGCATCCTGGTGGTGGGCGATTTCGACGCCGACGGGGCAACGGCCAGCAGCGTTGCGGTCCTGGGCTTGCGGCTGCTGGGCGCCGCGCATGTCGATTACCTGGTACCGAACCGCTTCACCTATGGCTACGGCCTCACGCCCGAGATCGTCGCTGTCGCCCTTGAACGCCAGCCCGACCTGCTACTCACTGTGGACAACGGCATTTCCAGCGTGGAAGGGGTGCAAGCCGCCCGCGCCGCGGGGCTGAGAGTATTGATCACCGACCATCACCTGCCGGGCGCGCATCTGCCCGACGCCGATGCCATCGTCAATCCCAACCAGCCGGGTTGTGAGTTCCCCAGCAAGGCGTTGGCCGGTGTGGGCGTGATCTTCTATGTGTTGATGGCGCTGCGGGCGCGGCTGCGTTCGCTCGGGCGATACGTCGCCGCGCCGCAGCCTAATATCGGCGAGCTGCTGGATCTGGTCGCGCTGGGGAGCGTAGCCGACGTGGTGCCTCTGGACGCCAATAACCGTATCCTCGTCCATCAGGGCCTGGAGCGTATCCGGGCGGGCCGCGCCCGGCCCGGCATCATGGCGCTGCTGGAGGTGGCGCGGCGCGATCATCGTCGGCTCACCTCCACAGACCTGGGCTTCATTCTCGGGCCCCGGCTCAACGCCGCCGGGCGTATGGACGACATGAGCCTGGGCATCGAATGCCTGCTCAGCGAGGATCTGGCCCACGCCCGGGACATCGCTGCCGAGCTGGACAGCCTCAATCAGGATCGCAAGTCGGTAGAGCAGGGGATGCAGCGCGAAGCCCTGGCGCAGCTCAAGGACCTTGCGCTGGCATCGATGCCGTTCGGCCTGTGCCTGTTCGAGCCTGACTGGCACCAGGGGGTGATCGGTATCCTCGCGTCGCGGATGAAAGAACGTTACCACCGCCCGACCATCGCCTTCGCGGACGCCGGTGACGGGCTGCTCAAAGGCTCGGCGCGATCGGTGCCGGGTTTCCATATCCGGGACGCCCTGGATGCGGTAGCGGCCAAGCATCCGCAGCTGATCACCAAATTCGGCGGCCACGCAATGGCGGCCGGGTTGTCCTTGCCCGCGGAGCATTTCCAAGCCTTCGCTGAAGCCTTCGACGCGCAGGTTCGCGAACACCTGTGCGAAGACGACCTCACCGGCAGGCTGTTGTCGGACGGCTGCCTGGCCGTGGAAGAGTTCCACCTAGAGCTGGCCCGCGCTCTGCGCAATGCGGGGCCTTGGGGGCAGCATTTCCCCGAGCCGTTGTTCCATGGGGTGTTCCAGCTGGTGGAACAGCGGGTGGTGGGCGAGCGCCACCTCAAGGTGGTACTCAAGAGCGAGTGTGGCAGCGTACGCCTGGATGGCATCGCCTTCGGCGTGGACCGCGAGGTATGGCCAAACCCAAGCGCGCGCTGGGTGGAACTGGCCTACAAGCTGGATGTGAACGAATATCGGGGCATTGAAAGCGTACAGCTGATGATTGCCCACATAAGCCCTCGCTAGCGGAATCTGCCGCCTCCCTTGTGGGTCTACTACGCTGGAAAGAGTGCAAACCTTACAGCCTGATATCCCACTCGAGAGGTGCTTCATGAGCCTGTTGCTGGAACCCTACACCCTGCGTGGGTTGACGTTGCGTAACCGTATCGTGGTTTCGCCCATGTGCCAGTATTCATCCGAAGATGGCTTTGCCAACGACTGGCATCTGGTCCATCTGGGCAGCCGCGCGGTAGGGGGCGCGGGCCTGGTAATTTTCGAAGCCACCGCCGTGACCGCGGACGGGCGCATCACCCCGGAAGACCTGGGCCTGTGGAAAGACGAACAGATCCCGATGCTTCAGCGCATTACCCGGTTCATCGAAGCCCAGGGCTCGGTGCCAGGCATCCAGCTGGGGCACGCCGGCCGCAAGGCCAGTACGTGGCGGCCATGGCTCGGCAAGCACGGCAGCGTCACCCTGGACGAGGGCGGATGGATTCCGGTGGCGCCTTCGCCGATTCCCTTCGACCCCGAACATGCTCGCCCCACTGAACTGGACGAGGCCGCGATCGCCGGCATCAAGGAGGCGTTCGTGGCCGCGGCCAAACGCGCGCTGACTGCCAATTTCAAGGTGGTGGAAATCCACGCCGCCCACGGCTACCTGCTACATCAGTTCATGTCGCCTCTGAGCAATCGCCGCACCGATCAGTATGGCGGCAGCTTCGATAACCGTATTCGGCTGGTGCTGGAAGTTACGCAAGCTATTCGAGCGCTGTGGCCCGCTGAACTCCCGGTGTTCGTGCGCGTGTCGGCCACCGACTGGGTAGACGATGGCTGGAACCCGGACGAAACCGTGGAGCTGGCGCGTCGCCTGAAGGCGCTGGGGGTGGACCTCGTGGATGTGTCCTCGGGTGGCACCGCCGCCAATGCGGAGATCCCGACCGGGCCCGGCTATCAAACCCGTTTCGCCGAGCGCGTGCGCAAGGAATCGGAGGTTGCCACCGGCACCGTGGGCATGATCACCGACCCCGCCCAGGCTGAGCATATCCTGCGCACCGGCCAGGCCGACCTTATCCTGCTGGCGCGTGAGCTGCTGCGCGACCCGTACTGGCCATTGCACGCCGACGACGACTTGGGCGGGCGCAAGGCGACCTGGCCTGCCCAGTACCAACGCGCTACCCACCGCGACCAGCCTATCCACGAGTCCGATTTGCGGGATTGACGTCCTCTTTCGCGAGCTACGCCTACGGCGTCGCCCAGCTCCCACAGGGTTCGCCTTGATACCCACGGGCGTTCGCTAAATTTGTGGGAAGCGGGCGAAGCTCGCGAATAGTTTTCTAACCTCATTCGCGAGCTCCGCCTGCGGCTGCGCCCAGCGCCTACATCCGCACAGTTGGGCCTGTGGGAAGTGGCGCGGGTTACACGTACTTGCGCTTCTCCGGCGCGGGCGGGAAGTACTGGTACAGCCAGGTTTCGCTAAGGGTGCGGTCGCTGGTGCGGATGAACAGGCGCATCTCCACCGGGTCCACGCTGTCGCTGGTGGGGTACCAGTCGAAGATCACGCGGTAGCCCTTGATGTCCGGGATCACCAACACGTGGAAATCCTGCACCTTGCCGCTGGACACGGTTACCACCGGCTCGATCCCGGTGCCTTCCGGCAACCGATCCAGGCCACCACCGGTGAAGTCGATAGCGAAGCGGCGTGCCCACTTGTTCGGGTAATGTTCACCCGGCGCCCAGCCTTCGAGGAACCCGCCCATGCCTGAACGGGTGGCGTGCACTCGCGCCAACGGTGTACCGGTAGGTGGCAAGGCGCTCCAGTACAGCTTATAGCCGTAGCTGAGTGTGTCGCCGGCAGCCACGGGCTTTTTCGGCGTCCAGAAGGCAACGATGTTGTCCAGGGTTTCGCCGGTGGTCGGGATTTCCAGCAGGTCGATCGAGCCTTCGCCCCAGGCGGTGGTAGGTTCTACCCAAAGGCTTGGCCGCTTGCTGTACCAGTCCACGGTGTCCTGGTAGCTGGCGAAGTCATGGTCGGTCTGCACCAGGCCGAAGCCTTTCGGGTCGGTGTCGGCGAACGCGTTGAACTGCAGCTTGGCGGGGTTGTTCAGCGGCCGGCAGATCCACTCGCCGTTGCCGCGCCACATGGCCAGGCGATCGGAGTCATGGATTTCCGGGTGGATGGTGTCGCACATGCGGCGCTCGTGGGTGCCGCAGCTGAACATGGTGGTCATCGGCGCGATACCCAGCTGCTGGATCGCCGTGCGCGCGGTGACTTGCATGTCCACCGCCATCACCACCTGCTCGGCCTGGCAGTCGATGTCAAAGCGGTAAGCGCCGGTGGCGCTCGGGGATTCAAGCAAGGCATACACCACGAACCGGGTTGCGTCCTTGGTGGGCGTCTCGAACCAGAATTTGGTGAAGTCGGGGAATTCTTCCTGGCGCTTGGCGTAGGTATCCACGGCCAGGCCGCGGGCGGAAAGGCCGTATTGCTTGGTGGCATCTACCGCGCGGAAATAACTGGCGCCCAGGAAAGAAACGATGTCATGGCTGGCGATTTCCGGCGCCTTGAACAGCTTGAAGCCGGAGAAGCCCAGGTCGCCCTTGAGCTGCTTCTGCTCCACTTTGCTGTCGTTGTAGTTGAACAGCTCGGGGCGGAAATGCACTTCCCGCGCCTGGCGGTTGGTGGGGTCCACGCTGTACATGCGCACCGGCGTGCGGAAGCCCATGCCCACGTGGAAGAACTGCACGTCCAGTTGACCGTTGAGGTCTTTCCACAGCGAATGATTGGCGTCGTACTGGATGGCGTTGAACTGCTGCGGCGTCATGTTGGCCAGCGTAGGCGGCAGTTGCTGCTTACGGTCCGTGTAGGGCTGGGCGGCCAGTGCCTTGGCCTGGGCCTTGAGGCCCTCGAAGTCGAAATGCTCGGCCTCGCCATTGGCGGTCGCCGCCAGCGCGCGGGCGGAGAACAGGGCGCTGGAGGACAGGCCGGTGTAGGCCGCCAGGGCCATGGATGCTTTCAACAGACTTCTGCGGTGCATAGACAACCCTTCGGTGAAAATTGGCCACGTTAGCCAAGGAGAGGGGCGCGACGCAATCTCAGAACGTTCGAAAGTGTCGCGGCCATCCTTGCTTCACGGCCTGTGTAGAACCGCGAAAGCAGGGATGGTTCACGGCTCAGTGCTTGAACATCACGTGGCGCACCACGGTGTAATCCTCCAGGCCATACATGGACATGTCTTTCCCGTAGCCGGAATGCTTCTGGCCACCATGGGGCATTTCGCTTACCAGCATGAAGTGCGTGTTCACCCAGGTGCAGCCGTATTGCAGGCGGGCGCTGAGGCGATGAGCGCGGCCCAGGTCGTTGGTCCATACCGAGGAGGCCAGGCCGTAATCGGAGTCATTGGCCCACTCCAGCGCCTGGGCTTCCTCCGTGAACGGGGTAACGGTCACCACTGGGCCGAATACTTCCCGGCGAAGAATCTCGTCGTCCTGTTGCACGTCGGCCAGCACGGTGGGCTCGAAGAAGAATCCATCCCCTTCCACCACCTTGCCTCCCGTCACCAAGCGAATGTGCGGCTGGGCCATGGCGCGGGTCACGAAGCCCGCCACGCGGTCCCGCTGCTGGGCGCTGATCAACGGGCCAAGCTCGGTATCCTCGGCCTCCTGCGGCCCATGGCGCAGGCTGCCAACCGCTTCACCCAGTTTTTCCACGAAGCGCTCGTAGATGCCTTGTTGTGCATACACCCGGCACGCTGCGGTGCAGTCCTGGCCGGCGTTGTAAAAGCCAAAGGTACGGATGCCTTCCACCGCCGCGTCGATGTCGGCGTCGTCAAAGATGATGACCGGCGCCTTGCCGCCCAGCTCCATATGCATGCGCTTCACCTGCGCCGCCGTGCTGGAAATGATCTGCGAGCCGGTGGCGATCGAACCGGTGAGCGAAACCATCCGTACTTTGGGGTGTTCCACCAGCGGCGCGCCCACGGTGGCGCCTCGGCCGAACACTACGTTCAGCACCCCGGCAGGGAAGATGTCCACGGCCAGTTCGGCGAGCTTGAGCGCGGTGAGGGGGGTCAGTTCCGAAGGCTTGAGCACCACGGTATTACCGGCGGCCAGGGCCGGCGCGATCTTCCAGGCGACCATCATCAGCGGGTAGTTCCAGGGCGCAATGGACGCCACCACGCCCACCGGGTCGCGGCGGATCATCGACGTGTGCCCGGGCAGGTATTCACCGGCGGCCGAACCCGTGAGGCAACGCGCCGCGCCGGCGAAGAATCGAAACACGTCCGCGATCGCCGGCAGCTCATCGTTACGCGCGGCCGCCAAAGGCTTGCCGCAATTGGCCGATTCCAGCCGCGCCAGTTCGTCGGCATGGGTATCGATGGCGTCGGCCAGTTTGAGCAGGGCCAGCGAGCGGTCTTTCGGCGCCGTCTGCGCCCAGCCGTCAAAGGCGGCATCGGCGGCGCGCACGGCTGCGTCCACCTGGGCTTCGCTGGCCTCGGCGATCTCCGCCAGCACGCTGCCACGGGCGGGGTCGAGTACCGGCTGCGTCGCGCCTTCCCCCGCAACCAGATGGCCGTTGATCAGCAGTTGGGTTTGCATGGTGCGATCCTCCAGGTCATTTGCCGCCGCCGGCGACCGATTCGCCGCCGCGGGTCAGGTAGTAGGCGCCCAGGATGGGCAGCATGGTCACCAGCATCACCAGCAAGGCGACAACGTTGGTAACCGGCACGTCTCGGGGGCGGGCCAGCTGGTTGAGCAGCCAGATCGGCAAGGTGCGCTCGTTGCCGGCAGTGAAAGTGGTGACGATGATTTCGTCGAATGACAGCGCAAATGCCAGCATGCCGCCCGCCAGCAATGCAGAGCCCAGGTTGGGGAGCATGATGTAGCGAAAGGTTTGCCAGCCGTCCGCGCCCAGGTCCATGGACGCTTCGATCAGGCTGTGTGAAGTGCGCCGCAATCGCGCGATCACATTGTTGTAGACGATCACCACGCAAAAGGTGGCGTGGCCGATCACGATTGTGAGCAACCCCGGTTCGATGCCCAGCACCTTGAAGGCCGAGAGCAGCGCAATGCCGGTGACAATGCCCGGCAGTGCGATCGGCAGGATCAGCATCAGGGATATGGCATCCTTGCCGAAGAATTGCCGCCGGTACAGCGCGGCCGACGCCAGCGTGCCCAGCACCAGCGCCACGGCGGTGGCCAGGCAGGCCACTTGCAGCGACAGCTTGATGGCCTCGACTACATCCTGGCGGGCGAAGGCCACGCTGAACCATTTGAGGGTGAACCCCCGGGGCGGGAAGCTAAAGGCGGTGTCTTCGGTGTTGAAGGCGTAGAGCACGATCACCAGAATGGGGATATGCAGGAAGGCCAACCCGCCCCAGGCGGCGATACGTAATGTGAGCGGCGCTTTTTCAGAGTGCATCGAAGGCCCCCAGGCGACGAACGATGGACAGGTACACCGCGATCAGCACGATGGGCACCAGGGTGAAGGCCGCGGCCATGGGCAGGTTGCCGATCGCGCCTTGCTGGGCATACACCATGCTGCCGATGAAATAGCCGGGAGGGCCGATCAACTGAGGCACGATGAAATCGCCCAGGGTGAGCGAGAAGGTGAAGATCGAGCCGGCGGCAATTCCAGGCACCGAGAGCGGCAGCACCACCGCAAAGAAGGTTTGCCGCGGGGTGGCCCCGAGGTCAGCCGACGCTTGCAACAGCGACGGTGGCAGACGTTCCAGCGCGGCCTGAACCGGCAGGATCATGAACGGCAGCCAGATGTACACGAACACCAGAAAACGCCCCAGGTGTGAGGTGGACAACGTACTGCCGCCCACCCATGGCACCTCCATCAGCCACGCCAGCGCCCCGGCCAGGCCCAGGTGCTGGACGAACCACTGCGCCACGCCCCCCTTGGCCAGCAACAGGGTCCAGGCATAGGCCTTGACGATATAGCTGGCCCACATGGGCAACATGACCGCGATGTAGAAGAAGGCCTTGGTACGGCCGGTGGTATAGCGCGCCATGTAATAGGCCAGCGGAAAGGCGACCAGGGCGCTCGCGGCGGACACGGCGGCGGCCATGCCCAAGGTACGCAAGATGATGTCCAGGTTGGCCGGCACGAACAGCGCCCGCAGGTTCGCCAGGGTAAGGTCCGGCGTAACCGTCATGCTGAAGTCGTCGAAGGTGTACAGCCCCTGCCACAGCAGGTTGAGCAGGGCGCCAAGGTAGATCACGCCGAACCACAGCAGCGGCGGCACCAGCAGTAGCGCCAGGTACAGATTCGGCCGGCGGTACAGCAGGTCGGCCAGCCGGCGCGGGAACGACGCCGGCGCTGGCGGGGAGGGCGCATTCACCACGTGGGCCATGGTCACACACCCTCGTCCAGCAGCGGCACCATGGCGCCGCGGGGCCATGCCAAGGTCAGGCGCTGGCCGGGCTGCGGGGCGAGTGCATTGGGCTGCCAATCCTGGTTGGCCTGGCTGACGTTAAGCATCTGGCCATTGTTCAGGCGCAACTCATAGCGCGTGGCGCTGCCTTGATACTGCACGTCCTGCAAAACCCCTTCGAGCCATACCTGATCTTCCACGGCGGGCACACCGATGCGGATGTGTTCCGGGCGGATCGAGAACGCCCCTGGCACCCCACGCAGGGCCGCGGCCAGATCACCCCGCAGCACGTTCGAGGTGCCGACGAACTCGGCAACGAACGCGGTGGCTGGCTTCATGTACAAGTTGCGTGGGGTGTCGCATTGTTCGATGCGCCCCTTGTTGAACACCGCCACGCGGTCGCTCATCGACAGGGCTTCGGTCTGGTCGTGGGTCACGAACACGAAAGTGATGCCCAATTGGCGCTGGAGCTTTTTCAACTCGCTCTGCATCTGTTCGCGCAGTTTGAGATCCAGCGCCCCCAAGGGTTCATCGAGCAGCAGCACGCGAGGGCGGTTCACCAGCGCTCGCGCCAGTGCCACGCGTTGCCGCTGACCGCCCGACAACTGCGCCGGCTTGCGCTCGCCGAAACCGGCCAGGGCGACCATCGCCAAGGCTTCCTCGGCGCGGTCGAGCCGCTCAGCCTTCGCCACACCCTTGACTTTCAGGCCATACGCCACGTTGTCCCGCACATTCATGTGCGGGAACAGCGCGTAATCCTGGAACACCGTGTTCACGTCCCGGCGATAGGGCGGCAGACCGGCGGCTTCTTCGCCATGAATGCGGATGGAGCCTGCGCTGGGTTGCTCGAAGCCTGCGATCAGCCGCAGGCACGTGGTTTTCCCGGACCCTGAAGGGCCCAGCATGGAAAAGAATTCGCCGTCGCGGATGTCGATCGATACCCGGTCCACGGCCTTCACCTCGCCGAACAGGCGGGATACCTCGGTAAATTGCACAGCAGGGGTCATGGTGATTGCCTTCAATTCGTTCGGCTTTTCAAAGGCGTAGGTTGGTTCGAAATATGTTCGAGCGAAGGTCAGGCAAGGCGAAAACAGCCGAGGAAGCGGAGTTGACTGGTTGTCAATGAGCATTCCGAGGCTGTTTTCAACGCAGCATCACCGAGCGCAGATATATTTCGGTCCAAGCTCAGCGGCCGCCCATGATCGCTATATAGTCCTGCGTCCACCGGCTATACGGCACAAACTGCCCGCCTTCGGCCTGCGGGGTTTTCCAGAAGGCGATCTTGTCGAACAGGTCGAAACCATTGGTGGCGCAACCCTCGGTGCCCAGCAGTTCGCTGGCCTTGCAGGCCTCCGGTACCGCTGGCAGCGAGCCGAACCACGCCGCCACGTCACCCTGCACCTTGGGTTGCAGCGACCAATCCATCCACTTGTAGGCGCAGTTCGGGTGCTTGGCGTCGGCGTGCAGCATGGTGGTGTCGGCCCAGCCGGTTGCGCCTTCCTTCGGCACGGTAGAGGCCACTGGCTGGTTATCAGCCTTCAGCCCATTGACCATGTAGCCCCAGGAGCTGGTAGCGGCCACGCCTTCGTTTTTCACATCGCTCATTTGCACGGTCGCGTCGTGCCAATAGCGGTGGATAAGCGGCTTCTGTTGACGCAGCAGGTCGAGCACGGCCTTGTACTGGGTTTCGGTCAGCTGGTAAGGGTCCTTGATGCCCAGCTCCGGCTTCGCCGCTTTGAGATAAAGCGCGGCGTCGGCGATATAGATCGGCCCGTCATAGGCCTGCACCCGGCCTTTGTTCGGCTTGCCGTCTGGCAAGTTCTGCGGCTCGAACAGCACGCCCCAAGTGGTGGGCGCGGTCTTGAACACTTCGGTGTTGTACAGCAGAACGTTGGGGCCCCATTGGTAAGGCGTGCCGTACACCTGTTTGTTCACCACAAACCAATCCCCATCGGCCAGGCGAGGGTCCACGTTCTTCCAGTTGGGGATAAGCGCGGTATTGATCGGTTGAACGCGCTTGCCGGCGATCAACCTCAGCGAGGCGTCCCCCGAGGCGGTTACCAGGTCGTAGCCCCCCTTGGCCATCAGGCTGACCATTTCGTCAGAGGTGGCGGCGGTTTTCACGTCCACCTTGCAGCCGGTTTCCTTCTCGAAGCCGGTCACCCAGTCATAGCTTTTATCGCTCTCGCCGCGCTCGATGTAGCCGGGCCAGGCGATGATGTTGAGCTGGCCTTCACCGGCGCCGACAGCCTTTGGCATGTCTGCGGCGTGAACGCCGGCAGTCGCCAGCAGGGCGGTGGTGATAGCGCTGAGCACTGCGGTCTTTGGGGCGGACATGGATTTCCCTCTTTTTCAAATTATGGTCGGGGCAGTGTGCAAGCTGGTGCGCGAGGCGCTGATTGTTGGAATGGTGTACGGGCTGATGGTCAGTTCAGTACCTCTCGCTGACGCGCCATGATGTGGCGCACCACGCTGTAGTCCTGAAGCGAGTCACTGGATAAGTCCTTGCCATAGCCAGAACGCTTCAGCCCGCCATGGGGCATCTCGCTCGTGAGCATGAAATGGCTGTTGATCCATGTGCAGCCATACTCCAGCCGCGAGGCCAGCTGGAGTGCCTTGTCGAGGTCGCGGGTCCATACCGACGAGGCCAGGCCATATTCGGATTCGTTCGCCCAGGCCAAGGCTTGGCCGGGTTCATCGAAGCGGGTCACCGTGACCACCGGGCCGAACACCTCACGTTGCACGATCTCATCCTGCTGCCGGCAGCCGGCGAGCAAGGTGGGCTGGTAGAAGAAGCCGGGGCCGGAATGCGCGGCCGCGCCGGTTACACGCTCGATATGAGGTTGGCTCAGGGCGCGCTGTACGAAGCTGGCCACGCGGTCACGCTGGCGCGCGCTGATCAGCGGGCCAAGGTCGTTTTCTTCGTCGCGCTTGCTGGCATAGCGAAGGCTTGCCACCGCCGCGCCGAGCGCCTCCACGAGGCGGTCGTGGATACCGGCTTGCGCATAGATGCGGCACGCCGCCGTGCAATCCTGGCCGGCGTTGTAGTAGCCATAGGTGCGGATGCCTTCGACCACGGCGTCCAGATCGGCGTCGTCGCAAACGATAACAGGCGCCTTGCCGCCCAGTTCCAGGTGAGTGCGCTTGAGTGTGCGCGCCGCGGCTTGCAGCACCTTCTGCCCGGTGACGATATCCCCGGTCAACGACACCATGCGCACGCGTGGGTCGCTCACCAGCTGCCCCCCCACACCGTCGCCCACGCCGCACACAATGTTCAATACCCCGGGGGGCAATAACTCGGCGAGGTCCGGCGCCAGTGCCAGGATGGACAATGGGGTGTGTTCGGATGGCTTGAACACCACGGTATTACCTGCCGCCAGCGCCGGCGCGAGTTTCCAGGCCGCCATCATCAGCGGGTAATTCCATGGGGCGATGGACGCCACCACACCGATGGGGTCGCGGCGGACCATGCTGGTATAGCCAGGCAGATACTCGCCGGCCAGCTGCCCGGTCTGGCAGCGCACGGCCCCGGCGAAAAAGCGGAATACATCGACACAGGCGGCAAGGTCGTCCCGGCGGGCGAGGTGAAGGGGCTTGCCGCAATTCAGGGCTTCGATCCGTGCCAGGTGGTCGGCCTGGGCCTCGATACGGTCCGCGATAGCCAGCAAGCGTGAGGCGCGCTGCTGCGGCGTAGTGCGGGCCCAGGTAGGCAAAGCGCGGCTGGCTCCACCGATGGCAGCCTGCACCTGCGCCGCGCTGGCTTCGGCGACCAGCGCCAGGCAGGCGCCGTCGCTGGGGTCGAGCACGCTCTCAGCCAGCCCCTCGCCGGCAACCAGTTGGCCGTCAATCAGCAAGGCGGTGCGCAGCGGCTCGGGCTGGGTGGGGCGGTTCATGGCGCAGGCTCGGGGCTGGCTTGGGTTGCCTGAGCCTAGGGGCAGCAGGGGGCTAGCGACAAATTCCTAAAATCGAATGCGCCGTTCGGTTAAATCGAATGCTTGCGCGCATGTTGTTCCCGCGCCACGGTCAAGAATGGGTCAACCAGCATGGGGCGAGCGCTGCCACGTCGCCAAGCGAGGCCAACGTCCAGGGTACGGGTAAGGTCCACCACGCTGCGAGCTTCGATGATGTCGCCTTCCAGGGACCATGGGCGGTATGTCATGTCCGGCTGGATCGACACGCCCAGCCCGGCGGCGACCAGGCTGCGCACGGCTTCAGTGGATGCGCTGCGCAAGCTCACCTTTGGCCGCAGGCCGGCATGCTGCCAGATGCGCTGGGCGTTGTGGTCCATCTCGTCCACGTTCAGCTCGATCAGCGGTTCGGTGGCCACGTCCGCGAGGGAAATGTCGTCCCTGTCCAGCAAGGGGTGGCGCGCGGGCAGCCACAGGCGGTGCGGAGAGTGGGTCAGTACCTCCGTTTGCAGGGCATGACGGTCTTCCAGGTTCGACAGGATCAGCACCCCCACATCGATTTCCCCGTTGAGCAGCAAGTGTTCGATGTAGGGACGCTCGTCTTCCATGACCCGCAATTCCACATTGGGGTAGGCGCGCTGAAACCGCGTCAACAGGTTCGCCAGGTAGTATCCGGCTACCAGGCTGGTGACCCCGATGGTGAGGGTGCCGCTGATCTGGTCGGTGCTCTGCTGCAAGCTGCGCTTGGCGTTGTCCACCGTGGCCAGAATGAGGTGCGCCTGTCGCAGAAACTGATGCCCTTGATGGGTCAGGCTCATCCCTTTGGCGTGGCGGTTGAACAGGCTTACGCCGATTTCTTCCTCCAGCTGCTGGATTGCCCCGGTCAGCGTGGATTGGGAAATGAACACAGCCTGCGCCGCCGCCGAAATAGAGCCGGTCTCGGCAACCGCGATGAAATGGCGAATCTGGCGCAGGGTCATCATGGGCGACGTATCTGAAAGACCGAGATGAGCGGTGTTATATCGGAAAAACCGTGGGGCGCAAACGTGCTTTTGACCGTTCTCGCGGGCACGGAGCCAAGCGGCCGCTGGTAGTGGACATAACTCGTTGCAGCGAGGGCCGCCGCGCACCGAGCGGTTTTGCTAGCCTTCGCACCCTCTGCCAACGGACGGCACCCCATGACCACGGACTCTCGCGGCGAACGCAGCCCCATGCCTGGGCCGGGGCTTCGCGCCACCCCCAACCCGCCATTGCCTTGGCCGGGCAATCACTCGGCTGGCGTTCAGGCTTCCAAGGCGTTGCCCGCGGCCCTGGAATACACCGGGCCGCTCGATCAAATCGAACCCGGCTTTTACGTGGTGCCCTACAGCATGTCGCCCAAGGCCCTGCTCGACAGCCTCTTCGACAACCTTCCGCCCTCCGCGATGGGCAAGTTCAGCGCACTCAATCCCGGCCTCGATGGCCCGCTCAAGGCCGGCAGCATGATCGTGCTCGGGAGCGGTCAGGGCACGGCGTGCACCTGGCAGGAAGCGCAGCTGATGCAGGCGGCCGAAGAGGTGCGTGTAGCGCTCGAGCCGCTGACGCCGCAAGACGCCGATGACATGGTCAAACACCGCGCGGTGATTGCGGCGTTCACAGGGGATGCGTCCACGTGGGGAGGGGTTACGGCTACGGTGCTGGAGAAGCATCTTGGAGAACTTCGCAAGATCCTCCTTGAAATGCAAAGCCTGCATCAGAAGGTCTATCAGCGAGATGGGCATCTTAGATCGGTGGATTTCTTTGAACAGCGCAGAGAGCTTATCGCGAAAATCGATGCACACCTTCTCAATTCCAGACGTATCCGTAAGCAGACGACATTTGGAGATCACCCCAAACTTAAAAGAGCACTGGGTATATCCAGTCGAAGCTTGGTGCACCATTGGAAGCAGGCAGGCGCGCCAGGGCAGATTCCTGGGTATGTCAATCATGTGAAAGCCGTCAGCCGAGCAGCCAAGTTCATGGTTGCGGGCGGATATGTTGGCATAGGCTTGGGGGGATTATCCTCTGTGCTAGCCATTCAGGAGGTATGTGCTGACGATCCGGAAAGCCCGGCATGTCGCAAAGTAAAGTTCACAGAAGGTGGAAAATTCGGAGGCTCTGTTGGGGGAGGAATAGGGGGTGGAGGTTTAGGCTACTGGGCTGCTGGCCCCACCTGCGTTGCTCTAGGGATATCCACAGGAGCGGGCGGCGTTATTTGTGTCGCGTTAATCACCGGTGGAGGCTCTTTTCTGGGCACGACCGGTGGGGGGCTTTTGGGTGAATGGATGGGAGATGTCGCTTATGAGGTGACGTACCCGTGAGCGTAGACAGTTGGAGTGCGCCGGCGAAGCTTTTGTTTCTGGGTATTCCTTTTTTGCTGAGCTTCGTTGATATCGCGTTGGGCTCTTACATGAGTAGGAACAACCTGAACAATGTGATGACCACTCTCATGGTTCGTGCCCGTATTGCCGAAAAGGATTCTTGGCCTCTTCCAAGCGGTCGGCTTCGTCGTGCATTGGCGATCATTGAAGTTTGGGGCATGAAGTTTTGCCAAGGCCCTTTCAGTGGGCTGAAAAAAGTCGAGCCTTACGAATTGAGGTATTTCCCGGTTTGGCTGAAGAGGCTAGTGGTGATCAGGCTCGCGCTGGCGGTGACTGTAATGCCGTGGTTCCTGGTCGTATACATCGCCTCCCACTACCGCTAACCCCTCCCAACCAATCCACCTCGACACAATCAGCCCCGTATCACCCCGCAAATCAAGTGATGGCAATCTTGTACTCACGCATGCTGGCTTTGCTTGCCGGGATGGCGGAAAGTACGCGCCTTGCTTCAAGGCCGGTGGTCTATACTGCCCGGCTTTCGCGCGCGCGCTTACCTTCGAGGAGTGATTGTGAAGAACTGGACTCTGCGCCATCGGATCCTGGCGAGCTTTGCTGTCGTGGTCGCCATCATGTTGTCCATGGTGCTGATCGCGTACACGCGGCTGATGATGATCGAGCAGGAAGCTGCCAGCCTGCGCAGCGAAAGCATCCCGGGGGTGTATTCGAGTTCGATGATGCGCGGCGCCTGGTCGGACAGCTACCTGTACACCCAGCAACTGCTGGGCCTCAGCTACCAGCGCGAATTGATCACCGCCGACGAGGACCAGTACAAGGGGTTCGCCGAACGCCTGGCGACGCAAATGGCAGCGTTTCGTCACACCCTGCGCACCGATGAAGAAAAGGCGGCGTTCGCCGAGTTCGAACACTGGCGTGGCATCTATGAGGCGGCGCTCAAGCGCACCCTGGATGCCTACCAGCAACGGCATTTTACCGAGGCCATGGAACTGCTGGAGCAGGAACTGACCCCGGCCTGGACGTCCGGGCGCAAGCAGATCAACCTCGTGGTAGACCTCAACCGCAAGGCGGCGGAGGAGGCAGGCGCGGCCATCGAGCGGTCCGTGGCCACCACCAAGCTGGTGATGCTGTGCTGCCTGCTTGTTGCACTGCTGGCCGCGGTCGGCTGCGGATTGCTACTGCTGCGTAACATCATGGCGCCAACCAACAAGCTGCTGAGCATTCTTGAAGTGATGCGCGCGGGCGACCTCAGCGTGCGGCTCAACCTTGGCCGGCGGGATGAGTTCCACGCTATCGAGACCGGCTTCAATGCCATGATGGATGAGCTCAATGCCTTGGTGTCCCAGGCGCAACGCTCCTCCGTGCAGGTCACCACTTCGGTGACCGAGATCGCCGCCACGTCGCGGCAGCAACAGGCCACGGCCACGGAAACAGCCGCCACCACCAGCGAAATCGGCGCCACCTCCCGTGAAATCGCCGCCACTTCGCGCGACCTGGTGCGCACCATGGGGGAGGTAACCGGCGCCGCCGATCAGGCTTCCTTGCTGGCGGGCAATGGCCAGCAAGGCCTGGCCCGGATGGCCGAAACCATGCACCAGGTGATGGGGGCCGCCGACCTGGTGAATGCCAAGTTGGCCACCCTTAACGAGAAAGCCGGGAACATCACGCAGGTAGTGGTGACTATCGTGAAGGTAGCGGACCAGACCAACCTGTTGTCCCTCAACGCAGCGATCGAGGCCGAGAAGGCTGGGGAATACGGGCGGGGTTTCGCGGTGGTCGCCACCGAAGTGCGGCGCCTGGCCGACCAGACCGCCGTGGCCACCTACGACATCGAACAAATGGTGAGAGAGATCCAGTCCGCGGTTTCCGCGGGCGTGATGGGCATGGACAAGTTCTCCGAGGAAGTGCGCCGCGGCATGCTTGAGGTTCAACAGGTGGGCGAGCAGCTGAACCAGATCATCCATCAGGTGCAGGCTCTGGCGCCGCGGGTGTTGATGGTGAACGAAGGAATGCAGGCCCAGGCCACCGGCGCCGAACAGATCAACCACGCCCTTGCGCAGCTCAGCGACGCCAGCAGCCAGACCGTCGACTCGTTGCGCCAGGCCAGCGCCGCCATCGATGAGCTTAGCCAGGTCGCCGCCGGGTTGCGCGGTGGCGTGTCGCGTTTCCGGGTGTAAAGGCCAGCCCCCTATGAAGGTTACGCCAGCGCCAATGAGCACATCGGCCGGTACGTTATTTCTGCTGTTCACCCTGGGCGAGCAACGCTTTGCTCTGCCCGCGCGGGCCATCGTGGAGGTGCTGCCCCTGCTGCCCCTCAAGCGTGTGCCCCATGCCCCCGCCTGGGTAGGCGGAGTGTTCGCTTACCGCGGGAAGGTGGTACCGGTGATCGACGTGCGTGCATTGGCCCTTGGCGAGCCTGCCGTACGCCGCACCAGTACCCGCGTGGTGCTGGTGAATTATCGGCAAGGCCAATGCCTGGGGCTGGTGCTGGAGCACGTGAGCGAAACGCTGCGTTGTGACCCTGCTGAATTCAAGCCCTATGGAATGAACAACGCCGACGCCCGCTACCTGGGGCCCATCCGGGAAGACGCGCGAGGCTTGCTGCAATGGATTACCGTGGACGAGTTGCTTGACGAGCGGGCGCAGGCCCTGTTGTACGCACCTCAGAGCGCGGCCCTGCTTGACGGGGAGGAGGGCTGAACGTGGATCAGCGCTTTTTCGACTTCCTTTACCAGCGCATCGGGCTGGATGCCGCCTCGGTGGGGCCAGCGATGATCGAGCGGGTGGTGCGCCAGCGCCAGGCGGCGGTCGGGCTGGCCACGCTCGAACGCTACTGGGAGTTATTGAGCGGCGACGAGGCAGAACAGCAGGCCCTGATCGAAGCGGTGATCGTTCCGGAAACCTGGTTCATGCGTTACCCCGAATCCTTCGCCGCCTTGGGCCGCCTGGCAAGGGCGCGCTGGAACGAGCACGGCGGCCTGCGGCCGTTGCGCCTCCTCAGCCTGCCATGCTCCACGGGCGAGGAGCCGTACTCATTGGCCATGGCGTTGTTCGACGCCGGTTTACCCGCGTCCGCGTTCGTGATTCATGCCGTGGACGTAAGCCCACAGTCCCTCGCCAAGGCACGGCGCGGGCTGTACGGGCGCAATTCCTTCCGCGGTGACTACAAGGCGTTCCAGGCACGGTATTTCACCGCGACCGCGGACGGGCATCAGGTGCACCCGCGATTGCTGGAACAGATCCGCTTGCAGCCCGGCAACATCCTGGACCCGCTCTTGCTGGCGACGGAGCAGCCCTATGACTTCGTGTTCTGCCGCAATTTGCTGATCTATTTCGATGTGGCGACCCAGCAACAGGCCGTTGGCGCCCTGAAAGCCTTTACCCGGGAGGATGGAGTACTGTTCATCGGCCCGGCGGAGGGAAGCCTGGTGGCATCCAATGGCATGCGCCCGCTGGGCCTGGCGCAAGCCTTCGCCTTTGTGCGCCAAGCGGACGCACCTCCGCTGGCACGGTTGGATATGCCATTGCCGCTGCCAGTCTCAAGGCCTGCGCCGCGCTCGGCTGCAGTGCCCCGGCCCGCGTTCCCGACGGCGCCGCCTCGGCCGGTGCCAGCTGTTGCCCCCGCGGCACCGGCGGCTTCATTGGGTGAGCCGACCGCCTTGCTCGCGCAAATCGCCGCGCTGGCCAATGCGGGCAGTAGCGCCCAGGCCCGTGCCGCCTGCGAACGTTATTTGCGGGACCACCCGCCGCATGCCCAGGTGTTCTATTGGTTGGGCCTGCTGAGCGATGCCGCCGGCAACTCACTCGAAGCCCAGGGTTTCTATCGCAAGGCCCTCTACCTTGAGCCGCAGCATCCCGAAGCACTGGCGCACCTGGCCATGCTGCTGGCTGCCAAGGGTGATGTGGAAGGCGCTCGGCGGTTACAGGCGCGGGCCGCCCGCGTACTGAAGGAGCCCAAGGCATGAGTGACCACCCACAGGGCGGCCTGACCTATTCGGCCGACGGCGGCGCCGTTACCTTCGAGGCGTGCTGGAAGACCATCGGTGTAAGGGGCGACAGCTCCTGCCCGCGGCTGGCCGAATACGTGCGGTGCCTCAATTGCCCGGTATACGCCGAAGCCGCGACCGTGCTGCTGGACCGCTACAGCCTCCAGCGGGACCCCAGCGAGCTGGTGTATCCCGAGCCACCTGAAGTGTTGCCGTCGCGTTCGCTCGTGGTGTTTCGTATCGCCGGTGAATGGCTCGGGTTGGCCACGCGCTGCCTGGTTGAAGTCGCGCCCAGCCAGCCGGTGCATTCCGTTCCGCATCAGCGCTCTCGCACGCTGATGGGCGTGGCGAACGTACGCGGCGCGCTGGTGCCCTGCATTGCGCTTGGCCAGTTGCTGGGTATCGAGCCGGAGCAGGTCGCCACCTCGACTGGCCGGGTGGTACCACGCTTGCTGATCCTGGCCGCCCAGGGCGGATCAGTGGTGGTGCCGGTAGACGAGGTCGATGGCATCCGCCGCTTCGAAGAGCGATTGATCGACGCCGGCGCCAGCCCTCAAAGCAACCGGTTCACCACCTCGGTGCTGGCCGATGGGCCGCGCACCCTGCGAGTGCTGGACGAGCCGGCATTGATGGCCGCCATTACCCGGAGCCTCACATGACCCCAGAGCAAATGCGCGACGCCTCGCTGCTGGAGCTCTTCGCCCTCGAGGCCGAGGGGCAGACCGGCGTGCTCAGCACGGGGCTGCTGGCACTGGAGCGCAACCCACGGGACCCGGCGCAGTTGGAAGCCTGCATGCGCGCCGCCCATTCGCTCAAGGGCGCTGCCCGTATCGTTGGGGTGGACGCTGGCGTGCGCGTGGCCCACGTGATGGAGGACTGCCTCGTCGCGGCTCAGGCGGGGGACCTGCAGCTCAATGCCGAGTACATCGATGCGTTGTTGCGGGGGACTGACCTGCTGATGCGCATCGCGGGGCCAGACAAAGCACCTGACGCCGCCGATATCGACGCCTTCATGGCGCAACTGGCGGCCGCCCTGCACGGGCCGTCGGCGCCCGCCCTGCTGGCACCGGCGCCGCCCGTTGCAAGCGAGCCGCCGCCAGTGCTTGAGGCCTCAAGCAGCGTGCCGCTGGCATCGATGGATGAGCCGCTGCCTGACGCCGCGGGGCAACGCCGGGGTAACGAGGGCGAGCGCGTGCTGCGGGTCACGGCGGAGCGCCTGAACGCCTTGCTCGACCTGGCCAGCAAGGCGATGGTCGAAACCCAACGCCTCAAGCCCTACCTGGCCTCCCTGCAACGGCTCAAGCGGATGCAGGCGCAGGGCCTGCGTGCCCTGGATGATCTGAAGGACAGCCTGGACGCTGGCCAGCCGCTGGAGGACATTCGCGCCGCGCTGGCCGAGGCCCGCACGCTGCTGGGCGGCACGCAACAAGTGCTGCTCGGCCAGGCCGCCGAGCTGGACGATTACGGTTGGGAGGCGGCGCAGCGCGCGCAGCAACTTTACGACACCGCGCTGGCATGCCGCATGCGGCCCTTCGCCGACGTGCTGGGCGGCCAGGCCCGCATGGTTCGTGACTTGGGGCGCAGCCTGGGCAAACAAGTGCGCCTGGAGGTGGAAGGGGAGAAGACCCAGGTCGACCGGGACGTGCTGGAGCGGCTCGAGGCCCCCCTTACCCACCTGCTGCGCAACGCCGTGGACCACGGCATCGAATCTCCGGAAACCCGCCTGCTGGCAGGCAAGCCGGCGGAAGGCACGCTACGCCTGCGCGCATCGCACCGCGCGGGGCAACTGCTGCTGGAGCTCAGCGACGACGGCGCGGGCGTGGATCTGGCGCGCTTGCGCCAGAGCGTGGTGCAACGGCAGCTGGCGCCGGCGGAGACAGTCGACCGCCTGAGCGAGGAGGAACTGCTGACGTTCCTCTTTCTGCCTGCCTTCAGCTTGCGCGATACCGTGACTGAAGTGTCCGGCCGTGGCGTGGGCCTGGATGCCGTGCAGCACATGGTTCGGGACCTGCGCGGCTCGGTGGAAATGACCCAGAAAAGCGGCCGGGGCAGCCGGTTCCTGGTTGAAGTGCCGCTCACCTTGTCGGTGGTCCGCAGCCTGGTGGTGGACGTGGGCGGCGAGGCCTATGCCTTCCCGCTGGCCCATATCGAGCACAGCCTGGCGCTGGCGCCGAGCGAGATCGTGCAGCTCGAAGGCCGCCAGCATTTCTTCCACCAGGGCCAGCAGGTGGGCCTGGTGGCCGCCAGCCAACTGCTCCAGCGCCCAGCGGCGCAGCATCCGGGCGACAGCATCCGCGTGGTGGTGGTGCGTGAGCGCGACGCGCTGTATGGCATCGCGGTGGAGCGCTTCATCGGGGAGCGCGTGCTGGCGGTGCTGCCGCTGGATGCGCGCCTGGGCAAGGTTCAGGATATTTCCGCCGGGGCCCTGCTCGACGACGGCTCGGTGGTGCTGATCATCGACGTGGAAGACATGGTGCGCTCGGTGGACAAGCTACTGAGCACCGGTAGGCTTGAACGGGTGGACAAACTGGCCGAGGGCGCCCGGGCGCGCGCGGGCAAGCGGGTGCTGGTGGTGGATGATTCGCTGACGGTACGCGAATTGCAACGCAAGCTGCTGGTCGCGGCAGGCTATGACGTGACGGTCGCGGTGGATGGCATGGACGGCTGGAACGCGCTGCGCAGCGAGCCTTTCGACCTGCTGATCACCGATATCGACATGCCGCGCATGGACGGTATCGAGCTGGTGACGCTGCTGCGCCGTGATGCCCGCTTGAATGCGTTGCCGGTGATGGTGGTTTCCTACAAGGACCGTGAAGAGGACCGTCAGCGTGGACTGGACGCCGGGGCCGACTACTATTTGGCAAAAGCCAGCTTCCATGACGACGCGTTGCTCGATGCGGTCGCCGAGCTGATCGGAGGAGTCGAGGGATGAGGGTGGCGATTGTCAATGACATGCCAATGGCAGTGGAGGCGCTGCGCCGCGCGATCGCCTACGACCCCGCCCATGAAATCATCTGGGTGGCGGGGGACGGTGAAGAAGCGGTTCGGCGCTGTGCCGAAGATCGCCCGGATGTGCTGCTGATGGATTTGATCATGCCCAAGATGGATGGGGTGGAAGCCACTCGGCGCATCATGGCCAGTACCCCCTGCGCCATTGTGATCGTGACGGTGGACCGCGAGCAGAACGTGCACCGCGTGTTCGAGGCGATGGGTTATGGGGCGCTGGATGTAGTGGACACGCCCGCGGTTGGCGTGGGCGACGGGCGCGAGGCCGCGGCACCGTTGTTGCGCAAGATCGTCAACATCGGCTGGCTGATGGGCCAGCGCAGCGCCCCGACCAGGCGCCCGCCAGTGGCCCAGCGGCAGGGAGGCCAGGCGTCCGGCCTTATCGCCATCGGCTCTTCGGCGGGTGGGCCGGCGGCATTGGAAACACTGCTCAAGGCGCTTCCCGCCGATTTTCCCGCCGCGATGGTGCTGGTTCAGCACGTGGACGAAGTGTTCGCCGCTGGCATGGCGGACTGGCTCGCCACCGCGACCCGTCGGCCGGTGAGGCTGGCTCGCGACGGGGACCGGCCACAGCCAGGAGAAGTGCTGCTGGCCGGTACCAACAACCACTTGCGGCTCAAGCGCGATGGCTCGCTGACGTACACCGCCGAGCCGGTGAACGAAATCTACCGGCCATCGATCAACGTATTTTTTGAGAGTGTTGCCAATCATTGGCAGAGCGGTGCGGTAGGGGTACTGCTTACCGGCATGGGGCGCGACGGCGCGCAAGGGCTCAAGGCCATGCGCGAGCGCGGTCATCTCACCATTGCCCAGGATCAACAAAGCTGCGCGGTATTCGGCATGCCCAAAGCCGCGATAGCCATTGACGCGGCGGTGGAGGTGCGGCCGCTGGACCGCATCGCCTCCCGCCTGATGGAAACCTTCGCATCATGAACAAACGCAACAGGCCAACCCGGCACACAGGCAGTCTTCAGGTGAAAACGCAATGATTGATCTGCAGATCGAACAGTTCAGGTCCACCGATGAAAACAAGGCCATGGTGTTGCTGGTGGATGACCAGGCAATGATCGGGGAAGCCGTGCGGCGCAGCCTGGCGGCCGAGCTGAACATCGACTTCCACTTCTGCGCGGACCCTCACCAGGCCATCGCCAATGCCGTGCGCATCCGCCCCACGGTCATTCTGCAGGATTTGGTGATGCCCGGCCTGGACGGCCTGACGCTGGTGCGCGAATACCGCAACCACCCCTCCACCCGGGACATCCCGATCATCGTGCTCTCCACCAAGGAAGACGCCGTGGTCAAGAGCGCCGCGTTCGCCGCGGGCGCGAACGACTACCTGGTGAAGCTGCCGGACACTATCGAGCTGATCGCGCGCATCCGCTATCACTCCCGGTCGTACCTCACCCTCCTTCAGCGCGACGAGGCGTACCGGGCGTTGAGGGTGAGCCAGCAACAGCTGCTCGACACCAACCTGGTGCTGCAACGCCTGATGAACTCCGACGGCCTTACCGGGTTGAGTAACCGGCGCCATTTCGACGAATACCTGGAGCTGGAATGGCGCCGCGCCATGCGCGACCAGACTCAGCTCACCTTGCTGATGATCGATGTGGACTACTTCAAGGCCTACAACGACAACTTCGGCCACCTGGAAGGGGACGAAGCCCTGCGTAAGGTGGCGGACGCCATTCGTGAGTGCTCCAGCCGGTCCAGTGACCTGCCAGCCCGCTATGGCGGCGAGGAATTCGCGCTGGTATTGCCCAGCACTTCGCCCGCGGGAGCGCGCCTGGTGGCGGAAAAGCTGCGGCAGAGCATCGCCGCCCTGGGGATCTGGCACAACGCCCCTGAGCCAGCGTCCCCGCTCACGGTAAGCATCGGCCTGGCCACCATGACGCCCGCGCCGGGTACCAGCTGCCGGCTATTGATTTTGGCCGCCGACAAGGGCCTTTACATGGCCAAGCACAGCGGCCGCAATCAGGTGGTGGTGGCCGATTGATCGACCGAACCGGGCGTAAGCCCGGGCATGAACACGCAAGCGTCGCATGCTATACTCCCCGGCTTTTGAACTGAGTGTGCCGTCGCCATGGAAATCAATCCGATCCTGAACACCATCAAGGACCTGAAAGAGCGCTCCGAAACCATTCGGGGGTATCTTTGACTACGACCAAAAGCATGAGCGTCTGACCGAAGTCAATCGCGAGCTTGAAGATCCGAACGTCTGGAACAACCTCGAGTACGCCCAGAACCTGGGCCGTGAGCGCGCCACGCTGGCGACCATCGTCGAAACCCTCGACGAAATGGCCGGCGGCCTGGCCGATGCCCGCGAGCTGCTCGACATGGCGGTGGAAGAAGACGACGAAGGCGCGGTAACCGACATCGTTACCGAACTCGCTCGCCTGCAGGGCATCCTGGAAAAACTCGAATTCCGTCGCATGTTCAGCGGCGAAATGGACGCCAACAACGCCTACCTGGACATCCAGGCCGGCTCCGGCGGTACCGAGGCCCAGGACTGGGCCAACATGCTGCTGCGCATGTACCTGCGCTGGGCCGACAAGCGCGGCTTCGACACCACCATCATGGAGCTGTCGGAGGGCGAAGTGGCCGGCATCAAGGGCGCTACCCTGCATATCAAGGGCGAATACGCGTTCGGTTGGCTGCGCACGGAAATCGGCGTGCACCGGCTGGTGCGCAAAAGCCCGTTCGACTCGGGCAACCGCCGCCACACCTCGTTCACCGCGGTGTTCGTGTCGCCGGAAATCGACGACAACATCGAAATCGAGATCAACCCGGCGGACCTGCGCATCGATACCTATCGGTCGTCCGGCGCTGGTGGCCAGCACGTAAACACCACCGACTCGGCGGTGCGGATCACCCACGTGCCCACCAACACCGTGGTCAGCTGCCAGAACGAACGTTCCCAGCACGCCAACAAGGACACCGCGATGAAGATGTTGCGGGCCCGCTTGTACGAGCAGGAAGTGCAAAAGCGCAACGCCGCGTCCCAGGCGCTGGAAGACAGCAAGTCGGACATCGGCTGGGGCCACCAGATCCGCTCGTACGTGCTGGACGCCTCGCGGATCAAGGATTTGCGCACCGGCGTGGAACGCAGCGACTGCGACAAGGTGCTGGACGGCGACCTCGACGAATACCTCGAAGCCAGCCTCAAGCAGGGCCTCTGACAGGGCCCGTGAGCCCTGGCGGCAAGCTTCAAGTCTCAAGCTGCAAGCCAGAGGCGACTGGCGTTACGCCGGCTTCTGCCTTCCAGCCCTTGATCTTGCTTTTACTTGCAGCTTGAAGCTTGAAGCTTGAAGCCCCAGAACGTTTTTTTACGGATGTGACATGAGCGACCAACCACTCGACCCGCAAGCCCTTCAACAGGAAGAAAACAACCTGATCGCCCTGCGCAAGGAAAAACTTGCCGCCGTGCGCGCTGAAGGTCAGGCCTTCCCCAATGATTTCCGCCGTGACAGCTATGCGGGCGAACTGCAAAAGCAGTACGCGGATAAAACCAAGGAAGAGCTCGAAGCCGCGGCGATCCCGGTCAAGGTCGCCGGTCGCATCATGCTCAACCGTGGCTCGTTCATGGTCATCCAGGACATGTCCGGGCGCATCCAGGTTTACGTGAACCGTAAAACCCTGCCCGAGGCCACTCTGGCCCAGGTCAAAACCTGGGATCTGGGCGACATCATCGCCGCCGAAGGTACCTTGGCGCGCTCCGGCAAGGGCGACCTGTACGTTGAAATGACCCAGGTGCGCCTGCTCACCAAGTCCTTGCGCCCGCTGCCCGACAAGCACCACGGCCTGACCGATACCGAGCAGCGCTACCGCCAGCGCTATGTGGACCTGATGGTCAACGAAGACGTGCGCGAAACCTTCCGCGTGCGCTCCAAGGTCATCGCCTACATCCGCAGCTTTTTGATGAAGCGCGACTTCCTCGAAGTCGAAACCCCGATGCTGCAGACCATCCCCGGCGGCGCGGCGGCCAAGCCATTCGAAACCCACCACAATGCCCTGGACATGGAAATGTTCCTGCGTATCGCGCCGGAGCTGTACCTCAAGCGCCTGGTGGTAGGCGGCTTCGAAAAGGTCTTCGAGATCAACCGCAACTTCCGTAACGAAGGCGTTTCGACCCGGCACAACCCCGAGTTCACCATGCTCGAGTTCTACCAGGCCTACGCCGATTACGAAGACAACATGGACCTCACCGAAGAACTCTTCCGTGAGCTGGCCATGGAAGTGCTGGGGACCACCGACGTGCCCTACGGGGATAAGGTGTTCCACTTCGGCGAGCCGTTCGTGCGCCTGTCGGTGTTCGATTCGATCCTCAAGTACAACCCGGATATCACCGCCCAGGACCTTAACGACATCGACAAGGCACGCGCCATCGCCAAGAAGGCCGGTGCCAAGGTGCTGGGCTTCGAGGGCCTGGGCAAGCTGCAGGTGATGATTTTCGAGGAACTGGTGGAGCACAAGCTCGAGCAGCCTCACTTCATTACCCAGTACCCGTTCGAAGTGTCGCCACTGGCCCGTCGCAACGACGACAACCCCAGCGTGACCGACCGTTTCGAGCTGTTCATCGGTGGCCGCGAGATCGCCAACGCCTACTCCGAGCTCAACGACGCCGAAGACCAGGCCGAGCGCTTCATGCGCCAGGTGGCCGACAAGGACGCCGGCGATGACGAAGCCATGCACTACGACGCTGATTTCGTGCGCGCGCTGGAATATGGCATGCCACCTACCGCCGGCGAAGGTATCGGTATCGACCGCCTGGTGATGCTGCTCACGAATTCGCCGTCCATTCGTGATGTGATTCTGTTCCCGCACATGCGCCCGCAAGCCTGACTGTAGGAAACATCGCCCGTGGGAAGTGGGATTGGTAAGGTCGCGCCGGCTATTGTGGAAGCAAGCGAAGCCGAAGGCGAAGCTCGAATAAGGGCTTAAGCCAACCGCTCAGACCATTGCTTCCCACAAGGGTGAACTGCCTCCTACAGGCCGGGGCGCCGGGTCATGGATTGCGACAACTTGAAAGGATTTGAAGTGGAACCCGCAACCGTTTCAACAGGGGCCGCAGGCGTGGCCAGCGCCGTAGCCAGCAGTGTGCGGTACGAAGGCCGCAAGCCCGCCCGCGAGGGTAGCGAGCAGCGCCGTCAGGCCATTCTCGATGCCGCCATGCGCATCGTGGTGCGTGACGGCGTGCGGGGCGTGCGCCACCGCGCCGTTGCCGCCGAGGCAGGGGTACCGCTCTCCGCGACCACCTACTATTTCAAGGACATCGAAGACCTGCTGGCCGACAGCTTTGCGCGCTATGTGGAGCGCAGCGCGGCCCACATGGCCAAGCTATGGGCCAGTAGCGAGGAAATGCTGCGTCAGTTGCTGGCCGCCACCGATCACACCGCCCAGGCCCGGGGCCGGCTGGCCGACGCCATCGCGCGCATGACCGCCGACTACGTGCGCAAGCAGTTGAATACCCGCCGCGATTACCTGATGGCCGAACAGGCCTTCCGCCAGGAAGCGCTGCTCACGCCTCGCCTGGCCGGGCTGGTACTGTCCCATCAACGCATCCTTCACGAAGGTGCCTGCCAGATGCTTCGCGTGCTGGGCTCGCGCTGCCCCGAGCAGGATGCGCAGGTGTTGACGGCGCTGATCGGGCAGATGGAATATCAGGCCCTGCTGGCGCCGGAACAGGCGGGCGAGGACACCGGGATGCTCGACATACTCACTCGCTACATGCACTTGGTACTGGCCGCGGCCTGAAGGAGAGCTCGAGATGAACGCCTGGCGCACGCTGCTCGCGATCACCCTGATCGGCGTCATGCTCAGCGGCTGCCTGGCCACGTTCGACGAGCCGATCCCGCCGGGAGAGAAGGCACCCACGGCATTGATAGGCCAATGGCAGGCCCGGGACGCCTGGGGCGAGCACCTCAACCTCAGGATTCAGCCCGCCGCGGGCGGCCGCTATAGCGCCGTGAGCTATCAGAAGGGTTCGCCCGCTCCCCGGGACCAGGCCAGTTTCACCGTGAGCCGCCATGGCGGGCGCTGGTATGCTTCGGCCCCAATGCCCAAGGCCTACGGCGGGCGCTTCGCTATCGTCGGTTTCGAGCTGAGCGATGCTGGTGAGCTGGTGGTCTACAACCTGGATCTGGAACGCTTGCAGCAGGCCATCGCCCAGGGCGCGCTGGCCGGCGAACGCTTCGATACCCGGGACGGGCAAGGGGTGGCGGTACGCTCGAGCCCCGCGCAGGTGTTTGCCTGGCTGGATGATCCGGCCAACACGGACGTGTTCGTGGAAATCGCCCGCTACAAGCGGGTTGCACGCTGACTTCACCAGGAGGGCCCGATGGACGATTACCAGCAAACGGTGCGAGTGCTGTCCGATCGTATCGTTGCGGCGCAAACCCCTATCCGCATCCTCGATGCGGTCAAATGGGACGACAACGTCCGCCAGGCCTTTCTCAAGGCCAAGGGCAAGGCCCTTCCTGAAGTGGACCGCGCCTGGTACCAGAGCCGGCCGCTGGGCTTCGACGCGGCGGCCGTGCGGGTGGAATTCCAGAGCATCGAGCGCGAGGTCACGCGGCAACTGGGCCAATTCAACCCGGTCGGGCAGATCATGCGCCGCATGTGCCGTGAATACCGCATGGTGGTGCGCATGCTCGAAGCCCGCGGCACCGAGGACTTCGGCCTGATTTCCCAGGAGCTTTACGGCGCCGCCTCCGATGCCTTCCACGCCGGCGACCCTACCCTGGCGGACCTGGGGATGATGTTGTCCGATTATCTCAACAAGATCGACGGCCGCGGTGACCTTAAGGACGAGGTGAAAAACCTCACCGCCAAGGAAGCGGTGGCCTTGCTGCAAAGCCGGCTCAACAAAGTCTTCGGCGAGGCCGAAGGCACCATTCGCGTGTTCGAATCGGACGGCATCGTGGCGGATGCCGCCGCTGGCGCCGATTACATCAAGGTGCGCGCCGACGCCATGTTCAACGAGCGGGACGTGCGCGCGCTCGAAGTGCATGAAGGTTTGGTGCACGTGGGCACCACCCTCAACGGCCTGAACCAGCCCATCTGCACCTTCCTGGCCAAGGGGCCACCTTCCTCGACCGTGACGCAGGAAGGGCTGGCGATCCTCATGGAAGTGATTGCGTTCGCCTCCTATCCCAGCCGGCTGCGCAAGCTCACCAACCGCACCCGCGCCATTCACATGGTGGAGGAGGGGGCCGATTTCCTCCAGGTATTCGACTTCTTCAAGGAGCAAGGCTTTGGCATGGCCGAAAGCTACGGCAACGCCAGCCGGGTGTTCCGTGGCTCTACCCCGACCGGGCTGCCCTTCACCAAGGACCTGTCCTACCTGAAGGGTTTCATCATGGTTTACAACTACATCCAGCTGGCGGTTCGCAAGGGCAGGCTGGAGCAGGTATCGCTGTTGTTCTGTGGCAAGACCACCCTAGAAGACATGCGCATCCTGCGCCAATTGGTGGAGGAAGGCCTGGTAGCGCCGCCCAAATACCTGCCAGAGCAATTCCGTGACATGAACGCCCTGTCGGCGTGGATGTGCTTCTCCAACTTCCTCAACCACCTGAGCCTGGACCGCATTGAAGCGGATTACGCGAATATCATTTAAGGCGCTGGGCTTGGCGCTGCTGCTCTGCGCAAGCGGCTGCGACAGCCTGCTGTTCTATCCCGAGCCCGGCGAGCCTTTCACCCCGGATGTCGCCAAGGTCGCGTGGCGCCCGGTCACCTTGCAGAGCGCCGACGGTATTGGCCTGCACGGCTGGTGGCTGCCCGCCAAGGCTGGGGTTGCGGTCAAGGGCACGGTGCTGCACTTGCATGGCAACGGCGGTAACCTGGCCCGCCACCTGGGCGGCACCTGGTGGCTCCCGGCGCAGGGGTATCAGGTACTGATGCTGGATTACCGAGGCTATGGGTTGTCCGAAGGCAACGCCAACCTGTCAGGGGTGTACCTGGACATTCAGGCCGCGCTCGACTGGTTGCGCCAGGCACCGGAAGCCCAAGGCCACCCACTGGTGCTGCTCGGCCAAAGCCTTGGCGGCGCGTTGGCTATCCACTATCTGGCGGCGCATCCGGGCGAAGCGGCTCGCTTCCAGGCGTTGGTATTCGACGGCGCGCCCGCCAGTTACCGCAAGGTCGGCCGCTTCGCCCTGAGCACGTCCTGGCTCACCTGGCCGTTCCAGGTGCCGCTGTCCTGGCTGGTTCCCGACGCCGATAGCGCCATCGGCGCCGCCGAGCACCTCGGGCCTGTGCCCAAGCTGCTGTTCCAAAGCATGGATGACGCCGTGGTGCCGCTTGAAAATGGCCTGGATTTGTACAAAGCCCTGCCGCCGCCACGGGTGCTGCAATTGACCCGCGGCGGCCACGTGCAAACCTTCGCCGACCCCACCTTCCGCCAGGTGATGCTGCGTTTCCTCGAAGACCCCAGCCACTTCAACGGGCTGCGGCGGTTGGGTGAGATTCCCAATTACTGAAGTTCCAGCCATCCGGGCGCAAGGCTCTACCTGCGCGGCCCCTGTGGGAGCTGGGGGCCGGTCGTCCGGCGAAGCCTGCGAATGGACCGTTCGTGCCTGATTCATTCACGGGCTCGGCTCGGTCCCACGGCTGGCTTCACCCACAAAAAAGCCAGCCCCGAGGGGCTGGCTTTTTTGCACAATCGCAGCGCTTAGTGCATCGAGGAGCGCGGCGCGACGGGTTGGTTGTCGTTGGAAATGGTGACTTCCACGCGACGGTTCATGGCGCGGCCCGAGCTGCTGCTGTTATCGGCCACTGGGTACTGCTTGCCATAGCCTTGCGCCACGATGCGCTTGGCGTCGACGCCCTGACGAACCAGCGCGGCCATCACGGAGGTGGCGCGGGCCTGGGACAGGCTCTGGTTGTAGGAATCGGAGCCGGTGCTGTCGGTATAGCCTTCGATGATGACCTGGCGGTCCGGATTGTCCTTCAGGAACTGGGCCAGCTGAATGATGTTGGTCATGCCGCTGGGCTTGAGCTCGGACTTGTTCAGATCGAACAGCACGTCGCCGAAGGTTACCAGGGTGCCACGGTCGGTCTGCTTGGCGTTCAGGCTGTCCTGCAGCTTCTTGATCTGAGCGTCGCGAGCGTCCAGCTGTGCCTTGGCACGCAGGGCGGCGGCGTTCTTGATGTCGTCTTCGGACGTACGCAGGGCGATGGTTTGCTTGGCAAATTCCACGCGCTGGTTGGTCAGGTAGGCCAGTTGATCGATCTTCTGCTTGTCGTCGCCTTCACGGTAGGCCTTGTCGGCCTTGTCCAGCCATTCCGAGGCGTCCTTGGTTTCCAGGGCGGCCAGGGTGGCGGATTTGGGGTTGGTCTGTAGCGAGGAGAAGTTGGTGCGGGCGCTTTCCAGGTTGGCGTTCGGGTCGTGCGAGCAAGCGCTCAAGCTAACGGCCACGGCCAGCAGGGCAGGGATCATCAAATGTTTACGCATGGGGTTCTTCCTTATCTGTCCAAAGTGCACTCGGGGCGGTTACTGAGCGTTACGCATGCCTTCCTGGCGCAGTTCTTCCACGCCCTGGTGCGCATCGTCCACGGCCTTTTGCGCCTTGGCGGCTTGTGCCTTGCGCTCGGCTACGCGAGCGTCCCACTCGGCCTGTTCGGCGAGCATCTTGGCTTTTTCGTAGTCTTCGTCGTGCATGGCGATTTCAGCCGCCTTGAACTTGTCTTGGGCCGATTTAGTTTCAACGGCCGCATATTCGGTGCCGCCGGCGCTCACCGCGCTGTTCACAGCCGATTGAGCCAGGGCGTATTGCTCGGTAGGAGGGTTGCCGGCGCAACCGGCCAGAATGAAGCTGCTGCCCAGTGCCAGAGCGGCGAGCTTGAGCCCACGGACTGCATTGGACGAGGGTTTGGCAGTGCAAGTCTTCATGATCTTCGACTCCATAGGAGGGCTTTCAAAAAACAACTGATCCATGGCAGCGGCCGGGGCAGCGTGACCGCGGGCATACTACTGCGATGGCTAATGTTTGGGACTCAAGTGTTTTTCTGATAGTTCACAAAACTGTCCGCGGGAATGAATTTTTACTTCCTGAAGGCTCTGCAAGAAGGCTTACAGGCCGCCTTGACGGGTACCCAGTGGCGCTGGAGCACCCTCGGCGGCGGTGTCTTTTTGGTTCAATTCGTCCAGATAGCGACGAGACAGCGCCAGAAAACGCGGGGTAGGGCCGACGTCCTCGTACATGGGATCGCCTTCTTCGTCGGTGGCGATCACCTTGGTTCCGCGGATATACGGGAAGCTGGTTTCCAGCTCCTCCAGCGCGGCGCCAATCAGCTCGCCGAGAAGCTCCTCGGCGTGGTGCTTGGGGTACATTTCCTTCAACGCGGCCAGGCGGGCGGCCGATTCAACGTCCAGGTGGATGCTGTAGGGGGTTTTGGTCAGGCGGCCTTTGGCGTTCTGTTCCCAATGGCGGGCGAGCTCACGGATTTTCATGGGCACCTCATGGGTCGGATAGGTCATGGCGAGGCCACACAGCCGTGCATCCACAAGGCTGCATAGGGCGTTCAAGACTATTGAGCGGTTTTTCCGGGCCGCGTTCATTTGCCGCTGCGCTATCCTGCGTGCGTCTGCCCGGTGATCAGAGGGGAACGGAAATGAGCGAAATCGACGCGCGCCTGCGTGAGCGGGTCCATGTGCTGGGCGAATTGCTTGGCACCACCATCCGCGAGCAGTACGGCGAGGCTTTCCTCGACAAGATCGAGCGAATCCGCCAGGGGGCGAAGGCCGACCGCCGGAGTACCGCGGCAAGCACCGTGCAATTGCGCGACAGCCTGGATGACCTCGCCGAGGACGAACTGTTGCCCGTGGCGCGCGCATTCACTCAGTTCCTCAACCTGGCCAACATCGCCGAGCAATATCAGTTGATTCGGCGCCGCGCGGAGGGTGACACGGGCGCTTGCGCCGCCACCGATCCAGCGGTGGACGTGCTCGACGCCGAGCGCCTGCCAGAACTGCTGGCGCGCCTTACCGCCGCCGGCCACGACGCCGATCACCTGGCACGGCAGCTTGGCCGCCTGGACATCGAACTGGTGCTGACCGCGCACCCCACGGAAGTGGCGCGGCGCACCTTGATTCAAAAGTACGACGCCATCGCCGCGCAGTTGGCCGCGCTCGATCATCGGGACCTCACCCGCGCGGAGCAGCAGGCTATCCACCACCGGCTGCAACGCCTGATCGCCGAGGCCTGGCATACGGACGAGATCCGCAGGACCCGCCCCACACCGGTGGACGAAGCCAAGTGGGGTTTCGCGGTCATCGAGCATTCCCTCTGGCACGCAGTACCCAATCACTTGCGCAAGGTGGACGCTGCCTTGCATGCCGCCACGGGTTTGCACCTTGCGCTGGAAGCCGCGCCGATTCGCTTCGCCTCCTGGATGGGCGGCGACCGCGACGGCAACCCCAACGTCACCGCCGCGGTCACCCGCGAAGTGTTGCTGCTGGCGCGGTGGATGGCAGCTGATCTGTTCCTGCGCGATGTCGACCAATTGGCCGCAGAACTCTCCATGCAGCAGGCCAGCGATGACTTGCTGGCCCATGCCGGCGACAGCGCCGAGCCGTATCGCCATGTATTGAAAGCATTGCGCGAGCGGTTGCGGGCCACGCGCACCTGGGCGCAAGCGGCGCTCAAGGGGCCCCTGCCGGCGGGCGACGACGTGCTGCAAGACAACCATCAACTGCTGGCGCCGTTGCAGTTGTGTTTCGAATCCCTTCATGCCTGTGGCATGGGTGTCATCGCCGACGGGCCGTTGCTCGATTGCATCCGCCGCGCGGTCACCTTCGGCCTGTTCCTCGTGCGCCTGGACGTGCGCCAGGACGCGGCGCGCCATTGCGCGGCCATGAGCGAAATCACCGAATACCTGGGCCTGGGCCGCTATGCCGATTGGGATGAAGACGACCGCGTGGCGTTCCTGCTCGCCGAGCTGAACAACCGCCGACCCTTGCTGCCGCCGTACTTCCGCCCTTCGGACGAGACCGCCGAGGTACTGGCGACTTGCCGGGAGGTGGCCGCCGCTCCAGCCGCGTCGTTGGGCTCCTACGTGATCTCCATGGCCGGGGCCGCCTCGGACGTATTGGCCGTGCAACTGCTGCTCAAAGAGGCCGGGGTACTGCGGCCGATGAGAGTAGTGCCCCTGTTCGAGACCCTGGCCGACCTGGACAACGCCGGCCCGGTGATCGAGCGCTTGCTGGCACTGCCGGGGTACCGCGCCAGGCTGCACGGGCCACAGGAAGTGATGATCGGCTATTCGGACTCCGCCAAGGACGCCGGCACCACCGCCGCCGCCTGGGCGCAATACCGGGCGCAGGAAACCCTGGTCAATATCTGCACCGAGCAGGGCGTGGAACTGCTGCTGTTCCATGGCCGCGGCGGCACGGTTGGCCGTGGTGGTGGCCCTGCTCACGCGGCCATCCTGTCGCAGCCGCCCGGGTCGGTGGCGGGGCGCTTCCGCACCACCGAGCAGGGGGAAATGATCCGATTCAAGTTCGGCCTGCCGGACATCGCCGAGCAGAACTTGCACCTGTACCTGGCCGCCGTGCTGGAGGCTACCTTGCTGCCACCTCCGCTGCCGGAAGCAGCCTGGCGAGCGCAGATGGACCAGCTGGCCGGCGATGGTGTGCGGGCGTACCGCAAGGTGGTGCGGGAGCACCCACAGTTTGTCGAATACTTCCGCCAGTCCACGCCGGAGCAGGAATTGGGGCGCCTGCCCCTGGGTAGCCGGCCGGCGAAGCGCCGGGAAGGGGGGATCGAAAGCCTGCGGGCGATCCCGTGGATCTTCGGCTGGACCCAAACCCGTTTGATGCTCCCGGCCTGGCTGGGCTGGGAAGCAGCGCTGGGCCAGGCGCTCGACCGCGGCGACGGGCCTGTGCTGGCGCAGATGCGCGAGCAATGGCCGTTCTTCCGTACCCGCATCGATATGCTGGAAATGGTGTTGGCCAAGGCGGATGCCGATATCGCGCGACAATATGACGAGCGCCTGGTGGACGAGACGCTCAAGCCGCTGGGCGGCGAGCTGCGCGACCTATTGTCGCAGTGCGCACGGCACGTGCTGGCCGTGACGGGGCAGCCGAAACTGCTCGCCAGCAGCCCCGACACCCTTGAGTTCTTCGCCTTGCGCAACACCTACCTGGACCCCCTCCATCGGCTGCAGACCGAACTGCTGGCACGCTCGCGATCCCGCCAGGGCGCCCCCCACAGCGGGCTTGAGCAGGCATTGCTGGTCACGGTGGCCGGTATCGCCGCTGGCTTGCGCAACACCGGCTGAGCGGCGCTCGCCGAGGTCACCGCGGCGGCAGGGCGGGGGGCGCCTCGCCGCCGGAGCGGTCGCACCCGGTTGCACCCGCCGTGCCATGGCGGGTTCCTGCGACTTTCGATGGCTTGTCTGGCCTCGGGCGGCTGTGTATCTTGGACAGCCTTTTGGCCGATTTCGGCCAGCCCGATTTTTTCGGTGGCTCACCGGTAGTTATGTTTTCTCCAGGGTCATCGGCGTTGTCATATAAAAAAACATTTGAGGAGCACATCGATGCGCGTGATTCTGCTGGGAGCTCCCGGAGCCGGGAAAGGTACGCAGGCCAAGTTCATCACCGAGAAGTTCGGTATTCCGCAGATCTCCACCGGCGACATGCTTCGCGCGGCAGTCAAGGCCGGCACTGAACTGGGCCTGAAAGCCAAGGAAGTGATGGCCAGCGGTGGGCTGGTTTCCGACGACCTGATCATCGCGTTGGTGAAAGAACGTATCGCACAGCCGGATTGCGCCAAGGGCTTCCTGTTCGACGGGTTCCCGCGCACCATTCCCCAGGCCGAAGCGCTGGTCAAGGCCAACGTGGTGCTCGATTACGTAGTGGAAATCAACGTGGCGGACGAAGAAATCGTCAACCGTATCGCGGGCCGTCGCGTGCACGAGGCTTCTGGCCGGGTGTACCACACCGTGTTCAATCCGCCGAAAGTGGCCGGCAAGGATGACGTGACCGGTGAAGAACTCATCCACCGCGCCGACGACACCGAAGAAACCGTGCGCAAGCGCCTGCAGGTCTACCATGATCAGACCGAGCCGCTGGTGAACTTCTACAAGAACCTGGCCGTGGAGCAGGGCAAGCCCAAGTACGCTTGCATCGAAGGCGTGGGTACGGTCGAAGACATCACTGGCAAGGTGGTTGCGGCCTTGAGCTGAACCTCCCTCGCCGGATAAACGAAAGCCCGCTCGCGGGCTTTCGTCATTTATACTCACCCCCTTTTTTTCTACCCGGACACCGCAATGCCCACCCTGCTGGCCCTCGATACCGCTACCGAAGCCTGTTCCGTCGCCTTGCTCCATGAGGGTCAGGTGTTCAGCCACTATGAGGTGATTCCTCGGCTGCACGCGCAAAAGCTGCTGCCGATGATCCAGCAGGTGCTGGCCCAGGCCGGTATCGCCGCCGGCGCGCTGGACGCCATCGCGTTCGGCCGTGGCCCCGGTGCTTTCACCGGGGTTCGCATTGCCATAGGCGTGGTTCAAGGGCTGGCGTTCGCGCTGGATCGGCCGGTACTGGGCATTTCCAACCTGGCGGCCTTGGCACAGGGCGCGTTGCGGCGCCATGGCGAAGCCCGCGTGGCGGCGGCCATCGATGCCCGGATGGATGAGGTGTATTGGGGCTGCTATCAGGAACAGGCCGGCGAAATGCGCCTGTGTGGCGCCGAGGCCGTGCTGCCTCCTCATGCGGTGCGGTTGCCGGCCGATAACCTTGAGGGTTGGTATGG